>VOFJ01002550.1_pt1 | contig 173664 bp, 163 predicted proteins | sample 5384081 | NCBI WGS metagenome assembly VOFJ01 (sample SAMN12384729, study PRJNA508395) | human gut metagenome | isolation source: healthy gut I | host: Homo sapiens | reverse complement strand
CGAATTGCTTTTTAGGGCTACAAGCCGTGATAAAACCGTAGTTTCCGCCAATATACTCCGTCCTTCCGGCCAAACCGGATCTTTTTCTTTCAAGGCATCAAAACAGGCATTCGCCAGCAATAACGCATTCGGATTAGCTAATCCTACATCTTCCGAAGCAGAGAGATAACCAACCTGGTGGGCAATAAATTCAGGGTCCTCCCTCCTGCCACCATACGGCCAGCCAATAATAAATAGCTCCATCCGATCGCTCCCCTGATCGATTTGATAAAAAGCTGAAATAATATCATAATGCATCTCCGCCTTTATCATAAAGCTGCCGGATTTTCCTGTAACTGGTCAACGACTTTTTGATCCGTTATCTCGATCTTCATCTGTTTCTTCTGCCGAAATAACCAGCTCCAATATGTTGAGCAGCTTCCGGGCATCTCCGCCGGAATAACGCAAGCATGCAGCATCTGTCTCTCAGGACAATATCTTTATCCTCTTCAGACGCATATCCTCTTTAATCGTTTTCCTTATTTAATACAGCAAATCATTTTTATCCAATGATTTCAGTACATACACCTTGACATCTGGACAAGAGCGGACGGATCACTTCGGAAAGAAGGGTTTTCCGTTGTAGCTATTTATGATAAACCGGAATCTTCTGCTACTCAATGGAGCCTTATGTCTTATTTGGCACGTATTAATTATTCGTTATATGACCGGTATTTATTCTCTGTTAACGGACGTGTGGATGGTTCTTCTCGTTTTGGGGGCAACAATAAGTATGGATTTTTCCCTTCGGGTTCTGTGGCATGGCGTATCTCTGAGGAAGGTTTTATGGAACCGGTTAAAGCTGTCATTAATAATTTAAAGTTACGTACCAGTTATGGCTTCACTGGAAATACAGAAATCGGAGTTTACGAATCCTTGGCTACATTGGGAAGTAATAGTTGGACAATCGGAAATCAATTGGTTTCTGGATTTTATCCGAACAGGATACCTAATCCTGACTTGAAATGGGAAAAAACAGGGCAATTTGATATTGGTTTTGATCTTGGGCTATTTAATAATCGCTTACGTTTAACGGCAGACTATTATTATAAAAAAACAACGGACTTATTATATAATGTAGCGATTCCTAGCGCCTCCGGTTATGATTCTATGTTGAAAAATATTGGTAGTGTCCAAAATAAAGGTTACGAGCTTTCTATTGAGAGTGACAACTTAAGCGGGGCATTCTCATGGACAACAGCCTTTAATATTTCATTCAACCGGAATAAAGTATTAGAGTTGGGTGGGGAAACGTATAAAGATGTAGGTACATACGACGATCATTTAAAGACGAGTGATATCCGTCGCTTGATCGTTGGTCAACCAATTGGAGTATTTTATGGCTATCGTTTTGACGGTATTTTCCAAAATGAAGCAGAATGTGCTCAACAAACTTCTTCACCCTCGCCTATCGGTGTCGGACTCCGTCGTTATAAGGACTTGAATGGAGACGGTAAGATTGATGCCACAAACGATCGGGAGATATTAGGAGACGCAAATCCGAAATTCTTTGGAGGTATGACCAACACGTTTGCTTATAAAGGATTTGAGTTAAACGTATTCTTACAATATTCATATGGGAATAAGATTTTCAATTATAACGCAATGGAGCTTGAGTCGCCGACTGGTGGACAAAATGTATATCAGGATCTCGTGAACCGTTGGACACCTACGAATCCAAGTAATGAATACCAAAAAGCGACAACGAATCGGAATAATATCGTAAGTGATCGGTTCATTGAAGACGGTTCTTTCTTGAAATTAAAAACAGTCTCATTGTCTTATAGTTTCCCGAAATTAAATTGGAAACATATCGGAGGTCTGCGATTGTACGTAACCGGACAAAACTTATTGACTTGGACTAAATACAGAGGCTATGATCCGGAAGTGAGCTATCGAGGCGCTTCAACTTTAGAGGCAGGAGAGGACTTTGGCGGTTATCCGCAAGCCCGTACCTTTATGTTTGGCATCAAATTGGACATTAAATAACTTTTAAATCGACTCAAAATGAAAAAATCGTTCATATATATATTTTCAGCTTTCTGTTTCTCTTGTGGAATCAACAGTTGTTCTTTCCTTGACGAGAATCCCGTGGACCGTTTGGTCGTGGATAATTTTTATACAAGCGAGAAAGACGCACAGGCAGCGGTAGATGCTACTTATCAGCAATTAAACAGCTTATATAACCGTTTGATGTATATGATGGCAGAGCTACCTACCGATATGATGAAAAATGGTTTAGGTATGCCGAACGCAAACTTACAAGACTTGGAGTTTCTGCGATTTAACTCTCAGAATACATTTGTAAAAGATATGTGGAAAAATTGTTATTCCGGTATTTCTAGGGCAAATACGGCGATTGCTAAGATTCCAGAGATCAAAATGAATGAAAGTAAAAAGAACCGATTGATCGCTGAGGCTCGTACACTTCGTGCTCTATACTATTTCAACCTCGTTCGTTTCTTCGGCGATGTTCCTTTGATCTTAGACTTGAAGACCGTAGAAGATTCAAAAGGACCACGTGATTCTAAAGAACTGATTTATGATCAGATTATAGAAGATCTTACATTTGCGGAAGAACATCTTCCTTTAAGATCTGAATATTCAGCTTCCGATGAGGGCCGTATCAACAAAGGAGCCGCTAAAATTTTATTCGGTAAAGTCTATTTAACTAAAGGGGATTTCCAAAAGGCGAAAGATAAATTGGCAGAGGTAGTCGAGCATGAATCTGAATATGGTTTCGGTTTACACAAAGATTACCATGCGAACTGGCTTCGAGATACAGAGGCTGGTATTGAGGCTGTACTTTATATTGAGTATAAAGAACATCCATTTCAACATAATGGTGAAATGGCGCTTGCTGGGCCGAAATATTCCATTCCGGGGAGCTTAGGAATCTCTGCCCTTAATGAGGCTGATATCCCAACACAAGAATTGTATGACCAGTTTGATAATCGAGATTTGAGAAAAAAGACTAATTTTAAAACAGAGTTCGCTCATCTTAAAACCGGTGAAATATTGAAATCAAGTATACCACTTAGCGGTAAGTTCTGGGTTGAAGGGCTTGAAACGGGTGACCGTTGCGATGTAAATATGCACATTATCAGGTATGCGGACGCTATATTAATGTATGCAGAGGCATTAAATGAAGTGGGCAAATCTACAAAGGCTCTCGCTATGTTAAACAGGATACGGGAACGTGCTTTTGGTGATGATTCTGGAAACTTTAAACCTATGTCGAAGGATGAGTTTCGTACAGCTATATTAAATGAACGACGGCTGGAATTCCCTCACGAAGGACATCGTTGGTTCGATTTAGTACGTACCGGTACATTTATTCAACGAATGAAAGAGCATAGTGCATATGAAGCAAAAAGTAGCGGAAGCTAATAAAACTGAGATTGCGCAAAATATCAAGGAGCATATGATCCTTATGCCGATCCCTCAATCCGAGATAGACTTGAATCCTAATTTAGTACAAAATGCGGGATATTAGAAAATTGTTATTTATAACTGGGGTAGCAACTGTTACCCCGGTTATTATACAAGCCCGGGACAAACTTCCTAATATCGTGATCTTTTTTATGGATGATATGGGATATGGCGATTTAACAATCACCGGTGCTTCTGGATATAACACGCCTACTATTGACCGACTGGCCTCTGAAGGAATGTTTTTTACCCACTTTTATGCAGCCCAACCTATAAGTAGCGCATCGAGAGCCGGATTAATTACAGGGTGTTATCCAAATCGAGTGGGGATTTCGGAGGCATTGATGCCTCAAGGCCGTATAGGAGTGGCCCCTAATGAGGAAACTCTTCCGGAAATATTAAAAACTAGAGGTTATTCTTGTGGAATGGTCGGTAAATGGCATTTAGGTCACCTTTATCCATTTTTGCCTTTGCAACAAGGATTTGATGAGTATCTTGGGTTGCCTTATTCCAATGATATGTGGCCAGTAGATTATGACGGGAATAGAGTGACTCCAGCATCTAATTTACCAAACAAATTACGGCATCCGACATTACCATTAATCGACGGAAATGAAAAAATAAGAGAATTGTGGACATTGGATGATCAAGCCGAGCTTACTACATTATATACGGAACGGGCGATCCAGTTTATCAAAAAGAATCGTGAACAACCATTTTTTCTTTACTTTGCTCACTCGATGCCACATGTTCCGCTTGCTGTATCTAACAAATTTAGAGGCAAGAGTAAACAAGGTTTATATGGGGATGTCATGCTTGAGGTAGATTGGAGTGTCCAACAAGTTCTAGAAACAATAGAGGAATTAAACCTAGATGAAAATACTTTGATTATCTTTACGTCGGATAATGGGCCTTGGTTTAGTTTTGGTAATCATGCCGGGAGTACCGGAGGTTTGAGAGAAGCGAAAGCTACCACGTTTGAGGGAGGACAACGTGTTCCTTGTATCATGTGTTGGAAAGGAGTGATTCCTAGAGGTACTGTTTACAATCAATTAGCCAGTACGATTATATGATTTGCGTAGAGATCCGGGAGAAAGATATGATGTGAAAGATCAATATCCGGAGGTGGTTCGTCTATTACAATCTATAGCAGAAGAGGCTCGGTTGGATCTGGGAGATGATCTCACGGGACAAATAGGTTTGAATCGTCGGGAAGTAGGTTACATAAAATAATTATATATGAAAAATACTATTAATTATGGAGCTATATTAGCCCCTGCCCTTTTATTCTCCGCATGCGGAACAGGGCAAAAAGAAGTGGCAGAGAAGCCGCTCAATATCATTCATATCATGACGGATGATCATTCGTATCAAACTATTAGCGCTTATGGACATGCGCTAGGTAAATTGGCACCAACACCAAATTTAGACCGTTTGGCTGCAGAAGGAATGTTGTTCCGGCAAGCTTTCGTAGAGAATTCTCTGTCTACTCCTAGCCGTGCTTGTTTGATGACCGGTCTTTACAGTCACCAAAACGGACAAAGACAGTTAGGAAAAGGTATTGATACGACAAAAGTATTCTTCTCTGAAATCTTACAACAGCACGGTTATCAGACAGGTGTTGTCGGTAAATGGCATATGCAATGTGAGCCGAAAGGTTTTGATTATTATCATGTGTTATGGGATCAGGGAGATTATTATAATCCGGAGTTTAAAAGCAAAGAATCGAATGGCAAGTATGTAAAAGAAGAGGGATATGCGACGACCCTTACGACCGATCACGCTATCGAGTTTTTGGAAGAGAGGGATAAGGATAAGCCTTTCTGCCTGCTGGTTCATCATAAGGCTCCACATCGTAACTGGATGCCGGATACAAAATATATGGATTTATATGAGGATGTAGAGTTCCCATATCCAGATACTTTCAATGATAATTATGCCACTCGTTGCGATGCCGCACGTACACAAGAGATGAGTATAGACAAAAATATGACTTTGGTTTATGATTTGAAGGTAGATGAGCTTAAAGATAAGGAGGCTTATAAAAAGGAATGGAATATTGATGGCTGGCAGGCCTCTTTGGATCGTATGACCCCGGAACAACGGGAGGCTTGGATCGCTTCTTATAAGCCCCGCAACGAAAAATTCATTAACGAGAACCTGAAAGGCGAGGATTTGGTTAAATGGAAATATCAACGTTATATCAAGGATTACGTACGTTGCATCAAATCTATTGACGATGAGGTGGGGCGTTTGATCGCCTATTTGGAAAAAGAAGGGCTTATGGATAATACCGTGATCGTTTATACCTCGGATCAAGGTTTTTACATGGGTGAACATGGCTGGTTCGACAAACGTTTCATGTATGAGGAATCTTTCCGTACGCCGTTGATTATCCGTTATCCTGCTAAAATCAAGGCGGGAAGTGAATGTACAGCCTTAGTACAGAACATTGACTATGCCCCGACTTATCTGGATATAGCCGGTATCGAGAAACCTGATTATATGGTAGGAACTTCTTTAGTCCCCTTGTTTGGAGGCGAGACTCCAAAAGATTGGCGCGAGTATCTGTATTATCATTATTATGATTATCCAGCTATCCATATGGTACGTCGTCACGATGGCGTGCGTGACAGTCGTTATAAATTGATCCATTTCTATGGAGAGAAGAATGAGCATAATGATGCGATTAGCTGCAACGAGCTTTACGATTTGCAAAGTGATCCAAATGAGCTGAATAATTTATACGATAATCCGGAATATGCCGATATCCAAACTCGCCTGCAAGCACGTTTGGATAAGTTCCGTGTAGACCAGAAAGTTGACGAATATTAAGGTGCTAACTCTGTAAAATCATTTATTTTGTGTAAGTTTGGCGGATAGAAAGAATCATTCACCTAAAATACGATCGTGAAATGAAACTCAATTTATCCGCCAGATTTTTAATGCTGGCCCTGCTTTGTGGTTCTTGCGTATTGAACACGCCAAAGGAGGAGCTTGAATACAACGGAATGAATACGCTACAGATATCAAATGTAGATGATTTGATATCTTTCTACCAATATGCGGATGACCGAATTCCTTTAATTAGCGGACACCGAGGTGGACGGGGAAAAGGCTATCCTGAGAACAGTATGGAAACCTTTGAAAATACCCTCTCTTATACTCCTGCCACGTTCGAGATAGATCCGAGGTTAACCAAAGATAGTGTTATCGTCCTTTTCCACGATGATACACTGGAGCGTACCAGTAATGGGACCGGGAAAGTTTCTGATTATACTTGGGAAGAATTGCAAAATTTCCGTTTGAAGGATCCCGAAGGAAATATCACAAACTATCGTATCCCGACTTTAGAGGAAGCGATTCGTTGGGCTCGTGGAAAAACAATCCTAATCCTTGATAAGAAGGATGTTCCTATGGAGCGCACTGCTCAGTTGATTACCGATATGCAAGCGGAACCTTATGTAATGATTACGGTTCATGATGGTGCCTCGGCTCGTTTCTTTTACGAGAAAAATCCGAATTTCATGTTTGAGGCTTTTGTGAAAACGAAAGAAGCGGTTCAAGACTATGAGGATAACGGTATACCTTGGAGCCATATCATGGCTTACGTAGGTCCGAAGATTACCCCCGAAGTCCGTGAGGTAATCGATATGTTGCATGAAAGAGGTGTCATGTGCATGATATCTACCGCTCCCTCCGACGATAAACTATCCACACCCGAAAGTCGTGCTGAAGCATACCGTATGATCATCCGTCAAGGCGTGGACATCATAGAGTCTGACCGACCTATAGAGGTTGCTGAAGCGATCTCTAGCTTGATTCCGGTTAGCAGTTCCAAAGGAAAGTTTTTCTCTACACTATAAACATAATCAATATAAGACATGAACAAAGAACTAGAAATGACTCCCAACGTATTAGTGGAGTTTTTACAAAAAGCCAGCGTCCGAGTTTACGAAAGAGGACATTATCCGTTATATCTATGAGAAAGATATCCAGATGGTTAATTTTATGTATCCTGCAGGCGACGGACGTTTGAAAACACTAAACTTTGTAATCAACAATGCGGCCTATCTGGATGCGATCTTGACTTGCGGTGAGCGTGTGGATGGCTCTAGTCTTTTCTCGTTTATCGAGGCGGGAAGTAGTGACCTGTATGTGGTGCCCCGTTTCCGTACGGCTTTCGAGGATCCGTTTGCGGAATTACCTACGCTTACCATGCTTTGCTCATTCTTCAATAAGGATGGAGAACCCTTAGAAAGTTCCCCGGAATATACCTTGCATAAAGCTTGTAAGGCTTTTCATGAGGTGACGGGAATGGAATTTGAGGCAATGGGTGAATTAGAATATTACGTAATCGCACCGGATGAAGGCGTTTTCCCTGCTACCGACCAAAAAGGTTATCATGAATCCGCTCCTTACGCTAAGTTCAATGAGTTCCGGACGGAGTGCATGCACTGCATAGCGCAAGCCGGGGGACAAATTAAATATGGTCATTCAGAAGTTGGTAACTTTACGTTAAATGGTTTGATCTATGAGCAAAATGAGATCGAGTTCTTACCATGTCCTGCGGAAAATGCAGCGGATCAATTGATGATCGCTAAATGGGCGATCCGCAATCTAGCGCATGAATATGGATATAACATCACTTTCGCTCCGAAAATTACGGTGGGAAAAGCAGGTTCCGGTCTGCATGTCCATATGCGTATCATGAAAGATGGCAAGAATCAGATGTTAGCGAATGGTATCTTATCCGAAACCGCCCGTAAGGCTATCGCTGGAATGATGTGCTTAGCTTCCTCTATTACGGCTTTTGGAAATACGAACCCAACCTCATATTTCCGCTTGGTTCCACACCAAGAAGCACCTACGAATATTTGTTGGGGAGATCGGAATCGTTCAGTTTTAGTTCGTGTTCCGCTAGGTTGGGCCGCAAAAACGGACATGTGTGCTTTGGCGAACCCATTGGAACCTGCCAGCCATTATGATACGAGCCAAAAGCAAACGGTCGAGATGCGCTCACCGGATGGCTCCGCTGATTTATACCAATTATTGGCAGGATTGGCAGTTGCGTGCCGCCATGGTTTTGAGATCGACGATGCTTTGGAGATCGCTGAGAAGACTTATGTAAACGTGAATATTCATAAGGAAGAGAATCAAGATCGCCTAAAGACATTGGATCAACTCCCAGACAGTTGCGCAGCCTCAGCTGCCCGTTTAAGACAACAGCGTGCTGTTTTTGAAAAATATAATGTGTTTAGTCCGAGTATGATAGACGGCATCATCCATAAACTGGAATCTTATGATGACGCTTCTTTACGCAAGGACCTAGAGAATAATCCGGAAGAGATGTTGAAGCTGGTCAATACTTATTTCCATTGTGGCTGAAAATCTTTTTTATGGTTTCACAAGAGGGTGTGTCATGACACACCCTTTTTATGCCCTGCTTTCATTTCTTGAACTTTCCATTGCGTTTTTTTTTTTGAATATCCGAGCACAAGAGAGGCCATAAATTAAAACGAAAATATTCTAGAGAAGAAAAAAAAGATATAATAGTAAAAAAAACATGATAAAAAATTGTTATTTACAAATAAAGGCTTACCTTTGCCAACATCAAAACAAAATGATGTTATAAATTCATTTTGAAGTTATATGTTTTTCAAGTTTAACCTTGACTGTGAGCACAAAAGATTATCGCGAAGATCTTTTGAACGGTTGGATAGAGACGTCTATTTAGCCGTTTTTTCTTTTAGCCCTATCCAATAAAGCTATTCAGCTATTTGACAGATACAGCTTTATTTGTCACGGAGATTTTATATCCTTTTATTTTATGGATTACGAAATAACATACTGCATAAAAGCGGTATGTTGTATCGCACTATTATACAGTTGAGCAATGAATTATACATATAAACAAATATGGCTCATCAACTTTCCGGTGATGATGAGCATCTTAATGGAGCAGTTAATCAATATTACGGATGCTGTTTTCTTAGGCCACGTTGGAGAGATAGAATTAGGAGCGTCCGCTATCGCCGGAATTTATTATTTAGCGATTTATATGCTTGGTTTTGGATTTAGCATTGGGTTGCAAGTAATGGTAGCTCGAAGGAATGGAGAGCAAGATTACAAGGAAACCGGCAAGACCTTTTTTCAAGGCTTATTTTTCCTTTTTGGGATTGGCTATCTTTCTTTACCTTTCTCATTCATACGGTTTCCCCATTTATACTAAAGAAGCTGATCGTTTCCTCGGATATTTATCGAGCGGTAATTCTATACTTGGATTGGCGTAGCTTTGGATTGTTGTTTTCATTCCCATTTTTAGCGATACGTTCTTTTTTAGTGGGGATAACGCATACAAAAGCTCTATCTTGGGCTGCTGCCATAGCGGTATTAATCAATATTCCTTTAAATTTTTATTTGATATTCACTAGGGAATTAGGAATCTCGGGGGCGGCAATTGCCTCTTCTTTGGCAGAGATGGGCTCCTTTATGATGCTTTCCTTCTATATGTGGATACGATTGGATAAAGAAAAAAATATGGGTTAAGGCCGGTCTATAATGGTAATTTACTTATAAAAGTCTTGAAGTTATCAACATGGAGTATGCTTCATGCGCTTATTAGTGTAGCCCCTTGGTTCTTGTTTTTCGTTTCAATTGAACATTTGGGAAAAATAGAGTTAGCGATTTCCAATATAACCCGGAGCGTATCGGCTATATTTTTTGTGATAGCGAATTCTTTTGCGCTTACAACAGGCTCATTAGTCAGTAATGCGATTGGTGCGGGAGAAGGGAAGACACTATTTTCAATCTGTAGTAAAATTCTGAAATTAGGTTATACCATAGGATTTCCCTTGGTTGCGATTGCTTTATTGTGTAATCGATGGATTATTGGTTTTTATACGAGTAATGAACTATTGATACAATTAGCTTTTGCCCCTTTTGTTGTAATGTTGTTGAATTACACTTTCGCTTTACCGGGTTATGTATATTTGAATGCTGTCGGAGGAACAGGAAAGACACAAATGACTTTCCTTTTTCAAGTTACGACAACAGCCATATATTTGGTTTATCTTTATTGGTTATGTCGCTACACGCAAGCTCCTCTCGCAATCTATTTAACAGCGGAATACGTCTTTGTAATTCTGTTGGCTACACAATCTATTTTTTATTTGAAAAAGAAACATTACTAAAAAACGAAGAAAGATGATGACTAAAATATATCCACGTACGGGAAATAAACAAACCGTATATCTAAATACCATTATACAAGATCCTCAAATAGTGGGATTGGCCTATAGACAAGATTCGCCAGTGTTTACCATACATTATGAATGGTGATTTAGATGAGTTATTATCTATTGAGGATGACATATTTTTCTTGTCGCTATTTTAGGAACTGGTAAGAAGTAAAAACCTTATTATGACGTTCTCCCAACTCATTTACCATTTGCTCGGCTTCTTCTTGGGAAATCAAACCCTGTTCCTTGAATTGTTCTATCCTCTTTTTTTCGTTGCTCAATAACATACGGACAGACTTGCGAGTCACAGCCTCTTTATATGATTTAGGATAATCAATGGATATTTTTGTGATAAAATTCGATGCTCTAGTTATATTTTTACGGATCTCGACTTGTAAAAGCGACAAGCAACTTTCATATTCGGTAGAGACTGTTTCCGAGGAGCCAAACTCGTTAACCAGTTTCAAGGACTCTTTCTGGGCTATGATCAATCCCCTTGCCAAATCGTACCCTAAAATAATTCTGTCTTGATAGTAAATATCTGCCCATTTTTGGAAAAAACGAGAGAAAAACTTCATACTGATTATCCATGAAGGTTCCTCACAGAATTCAAAAATATCGCCTCGGTCGCATAGAGGTTTCTTTCCGTCTCGATCGTATTGTTCATCAATTGCGGCATTTAAACGTCTTTGCGTCCCGGATGAAATGACACCGTTTGTGTATAGGCTCCAATAGAGCGAGCGCTCTCTATCCAAGATTCGTAGACGTATGTCTGCCATTACGTCTTTGGTACGGACAGGCATTTCCGGATATATTTCTTTTTGAGGTAGGAACTGTTCGACAATACTCCAGTCTGTTGCTTCCAACGCTTCCTTCTGTTTCAAATCTTTTAGGTATTTTTCAGAACCTTCGTACAACTGCTTTTTTACGCTATAATCCAAAAGAAGCTTGGAGGACGGTATCTCTGCCAATCCCAATTTCTTTAGAAGCCAACCGATTGTAGTCGCATTTATTGTCAATGTTAAAGTTACAATCCCAGCCGTAAGGAAAAGTACTTGCCGACGTATTGGTTCTGGTATCGAAAAAGGTATACGATACCATCAGTGCCATCGTTAGTCCCAATGCACCACGTAATCCTCCCCAACTCAAGATCGTGGACTCTCGCACCGACAAGCCATATCCGGACCGTTTCATGATCGGATAAAATATGGTTATTATTAATATACGAATGATATTTATCCCGGCATATACACAGATAAGAATCAATAAATCCATCCATGAGAAGTCTACCTTCAATGCTATTACGACACCTACAATTATGAATATCAATGTATTTGCTATGTGTGCCGCCAATTCCCAAAATTGACGCATGAATTTATTGACCTGCGGTTTCAACCTCAGACGGCCCATGTAAGAGACTGTCAAACCGAAACCGACCAAAGCGATTACTCCCGATACTTCCAAATAATTTTGCGCTATGACAAAAGTCATATAAGCGGAAAGAATCATCACGCTGTTTTGAAGCATCTCGTCTCCATTTACATTTGTGATAAATTGAATACACAAATAAGCCAAAAAGCGTACCAACCAGGGCTCCTCCGGCAACGACCATGATAAAGTCCGCTACGGGAGAATCCGAAACACCAGTAGCGGTATAGGCTCCGAAAAACAGCATGAAAAGGACAATACCGGTTCCATCGTTTAGCATCGACTCGGCATCCACTAGCGTCGAGAAACGTTTACTGGTGCCTAGCTCTTTCAACAATGCGACAATGGCCACTGGGTCTGTCGCACTTATCAAGGCTCCGAACATCAATGCAAATGTCCAGTTCCACCCTTCATAAGAAGGGGCGAACGTTCCGATCCCTATCATCAAGGCAGCCGTCAGCAACATCGCAATAATGACACCCGGTACGGACAATATAGTGGCATTTGTCAATGTTTTTCGAAAGATATGCACGTCCAGTTCATAAGCAGCGTCGAATATCAAGATCGGAAGAAAAATATAAAGTATCATATCGGGATTAGCATTTCCGGCAAAATCGATCGATGATTTTAATATAGGAATGCTTTCCAACCAGCCTATCCGGTCAAACGTACCGATCAATAATCCAAAGGCAAATAGCCCGACCGTGTAAGGAAGAGGCATCTTTTTTAATCCGAATTTTAAAATCGCACCTCCCATCAACCTTATCAATACAAAAAATAATGGGGCCAGTAAATTATTCGTTTCCATATTGATTCACTATTTAACTGCAAGGAGCTGGCAATTTTTGAGCCAATAGCGTTCGAAGATATATAATTATTTAATAATGAGATATCTATGAGCTTTGTCCTATAAAAAGAGAATAAAATCTCTTTCATAGTGAAAAAATATTTCCAAAATGAAAGAGATACAGAAGGTTTATTTAAAAAACAGTCGTATGTCCTCTTCCGAAAACAATATAGCGGTATTGACTAGTGCCAAATGGGAATATGCTTGAGGAAAATTCCCCAGTTGCTCCTTGGTTTCAAAATCAATGTCTTCACTGAAAAGTCCCAAGTGATTTGAATTATGAAGCATTTCCTCAAACAGACTACGTGCTTCTTCTTTTTCTCCTATGACATAAAGAGCACGAATGAGCCAGAACGTACAAATAGTAAAGGCGGAAGAGGGAAGTCCGAAATCATCATGAGATTTATAACGGTACATCAACCCTTTGTAAAGTAACGCATTCTTTATCGCTTGCACTGTTTTATGGTAGCGTATGTCTCTCGGATCGATAAATCCGTACGGTTCCATTAACAACAAGGACGCATCAAGGTCGGAATTACCGTAGGCTTGCGAGAAACTTTGCATCTCTTCTTTCCAACCGTTTTTCATGACATTTTCTTTGATTACGGCCGCTTCTTCCGACCAACGTCTCCGGTATGTCGGTTTGTTTAATAAATCTGCAATACGAGCTCCCCTGTCTAATGCGACCCAGCACATAACTTTGGAGGAAACAAAATGCTGTCCTTCTCCTCTAATCTCCCAAATGCCTTTGTCTGGTTTTTTCCAGTCAATCATCACATTCGTCAGGATACTTTTTACCATTTCCCACATATCTTCCACCTCGTCCAATGTACCGGGCATCAAACGATAGTATTGGTAGATCAGGTCCATTAAATAGCCGAACGAGTCATTTTGAAGCTGGTGGTAAGCATCATTACCGATCCGAACGGGTCGTGAGTTCTTATAACCGGAAAGATGTCCCAGAATAACTTCCGTCAATTTTCTTTCTCCGCGAATACCGTACATGATCTGGTAAGTATCGTGTTGAGAAACAAAAGTAGACTGGACAAATCTCATGAACCGCCTTGCGGCTTCGACATGGCCTATCTGGAACAAAGTTTCAATGGACATGGAGGCGTCGCGCAGCCAACAAAAACGATAATCCCAGTTACGGACTTCTCCGATCGTTTCCGGTAGGCTAGTTGTTATGGCCGCCAATACGGCTCCATTATAAAAAGACATCAATTTTAAAACTAGGAGACTTCGCTCAATGACATCGTTATAGACCGTAAACTTCTTGGTTCGGTCAGTCCAATTTAGCCAATAAACCAGCGTCCGGCAGTATTCCAGTTTCTCACGCTCAATGTTGACGGGGATTACTTTCTCGTTATATGAAAGTAGCAAGAACTCGTCCTTAGCCAGTATGATTTCTTTCTGTTCCAAGATCTTGTGCAAAGGTAGTGAGGAATAAAGATATTGCCTATCTTTGCTGTTAGAAGTAGAGTAGGTCTCTATATATTCCGAGGTCGTGTTGAAAATTGTCTTTCCACGGGCATAGTCCGGAGCCGGCTCATAGTTGATTTTAAAACGGGGAGTACCTTTGATTCTGCGGATATATCGGTAGATCTCTGCCGGACGATAACAATTGCTCGCATCGCTCAGATGGTAACAAGGCATGAAATCTACAACGGCAAATTCATTTTCTTCTGATACGAAGTTGGTCGAAAGAATATTTGTATGAGGAACATACGATTGCGATATTTGATAATCCGGAGAAACCTCGAAGCCGAAATATCCCCCTTTCTCCCGATCGAGCAATGACGCAAAGATGGAAGGTGAGTCGAAGTTAGGGGAAACATAACCAATCTATACTGCCTTTATCCGAAATCAAAGCCGCTGTGCAGCAATTTCCTATTACTCCGTAATTTAACTTGTCCATAAAAATTATTTTTTATTTGTCCACAATCCTTTAAAAAAATCAACGGTGGCTTTCAGTTGACCTTTTATGCTTCTGGAAGTCGTTCCGTAACTAACACCTTCACCCGACAGTTCTTCCAAAAAAGGCAATACTTCTTCCTGCGAGGACAGATTGTATTTGGCTTTTTCAGATACAATTCCAACTTTAACTGTTATGGCGGATACTGGAAGAGCCCGGAACATATCCTCATCCGTCGTGTCATCTCCCATTGCTAGTATAAAATCATAGCGGGAAGCCAATAATAGGCGATCTACTTCCGAACCTTTTGTGTATTCTGGAGATTTTATTTCCACGACTTTGTTGCCCTGCATGATTTGTAATCCCTTTCTCAGGCAAACAGGCATTATAGCCTTTGTTAGCTGTTGCGCTCTCAGCTCTCCCAGCCAGGCGTCCGATTCTCTATAATGCCAGGCAAGAGCAGCTTCTTTTGTCTCAAGATGAGAGTACGGGGTTTTGCTTACAAACAAATTTAGAATAAACAATAGCTCCGAATCCCACTCTCGATTGCCTATGTTTTTATGCCATGCGCCTTTTTCCTTGTAAAATGCACCATGCTCGGCGGCAAAAGACAGAGGAAGATCTCCCAGCCATTTCTCCAATGTATAGTGGTCCCGCCCGCTATTAATGGTTACATGATTCCGAGAGTCGGAACAAAAACGCTGTAACAGGTCTCGTAATGCAGGTGTTGGAGCTGCATCTTCCGGATGATTTTTGAATGCAGTTAATGTTCCGTCGTAATCCAGCAAAATCAAGCGCTTTTTCGCTTGGTCATATAATGTTTTGATTTCGTTCTGGTCTTGTGCGGAGATCTTTTTCTTTTGTAATCGTTTGTTTTTCTCTGCGGCCTGCCGCCATTCTCTCATGAAATCCGCAGCCCATTTGTTTACGGTTTGAACCGAAAGGATGGCTTGCATTCGCTGAAGCCTTTCTCTTTGTTCCTCCAATGGCATTTTCAATGCACGGCAAATGGCTTGTTCGATCTGGTCCGTGTCGTTTGGATTAATCAATAAAGCATCAGACAATTCAACCGAAGCACCGGCCATTTCACTTAAAATGAGTACCCCCGGATTATCTTGTTTGGTAGCGACATACTCTTTTGCCACAAGATTCATACCATCGCGCAAAGGGGTTACCAAGGCTATATCGGCAACATAATACATCGCTACCAATTCCTCAAAAGAGAAACCGTGATAAAAATAACATACCGGAGTCCAATTCATGGTAGAGTAAGTTCCATTGATAGAACCGATCTCCTCGTCTATTTTGGTTTTCAATTCGGCATAACTGCCTACATGGTCGCGAGAGGGGACGATAACCATCGCCAATGTCACTTTCCCGTGATATTCCGGATGATTTTTCTTCAAAAAAAGAGGCGAATCCGTAAAGACGGTGCAATATTCCTTTGCTGTAATCCAGTCGGTCTACCGATATGATTAACTTATGATCTCCAAATAGAAGTCGTGTTTTCTCTACTGCGTGGTGGACTTTGTCATCAGCTATCACATTGTGATAAAGATCATAGTTTATCCCCATCGGTAATGCATCCACACGGGTTACACGATCATTCATTTGAACTTCATCCAGATTGAAATTCTTATGAAGGACGCGTTCCGTCGCACTGATGAAATGACGCATATAATCGTGAATGTGGAAAGCGACAAAGTCAGCTCCCAAAAGTCCATTCAGGATCTCGACCCTTTCGGGCAGAATCCGGAAAAGTTCATGTGAAGGAAACGGAATATGTTGGAAATACCCGATATGAAGGTTGGAAAACTTCTCACGGAGCATGCCCGGCAACAGCATTAACTGATAGTCCTGTATCCAAACCTAATCATTAGGCTCAACTATCCGAGATATCTCTTCACAAAAAACAGCATTGATTTCCCTATATGATTCCCAAAAGTTCTTTTATATAACGTATAAGCAAAAAAGTAATGACAGAGGGGCCATAGGGTACTGTTGCTATATCCTTCGTAGTAATTTTTATACTGTTCGTCGGATAAGAATACCGGATGATAATTATTTTTACCAATTGACAGCAAATGTCATCTTTTTCCGTCTTTTGTTCCACGCAGACGCCAGGCCAACCGATCCAATGTTTTTCACAATCAACGTCCAATGACTTCAAACCTGTAGCCCCCTTCGCCCCGTGAAAAAACGAATTTTCCATCGGAGGAACATGTAATTTTTACAGGCAATCTATTCGAAACGATAAATAATCTCATATTTGAAATATTATATACAACACAAAGCAAAATCCATACCAATTTGTATTTGTCATTGATAAACAGATGTTTGCAAATAGGGAAGCCTAAGTAATATTACCAAAATGAAAAACACTTTTTCATTTTAGTTGTTTTTTTTACTTTCAATTTAGAATTAATATTTTTAATCAATTGATATATAGTGATTTATGTTTGTTGTTTTCTAATTGGTCTGATTTTGGCATTATCTTTATCAGTTTAGATTTCCGAAGAAAATATCATTAATATTCATATTCGGTTGTCAGCTATAAGAAACAATGTAAAACGACAAAGAAATAAAATGGTATTTTTTATTTATCAGTTAGGCTCGCTTGCCTCTGTATGGGCAATCAGCAATTTAATAAAAAAAGATGTTCCTCAAAGGATCAAAAACAGGATTATCATTCTGTTACTAGTAACAAGCTGGATTGGCGTTTTGGGGTATTTTTTCATTCTGAAAAATAGGATTGAAAAATGGTGGCCTCGCAAGAAATACTTGGTCGCCCATAAATGGACATGAGTTTCATGTTATATATTATTGCAATTAAAATTGTTTTATGTGTACCAAAATCTTTTTCTCCATTCATTCTGTAAAGATTTGAATTGTTTTTTCCTTTTTGAGCCGTGGATATAATTTATTCATGGCTTATTTAAAGGATTTGATTCTAAAAATTAGGATACAAATGGAAAAGAATATGCGGATGAATTTTTTTAAGCAACGGATAACGATAGTATTACTGTTGGTGGTTGGCGTATATATATATAGTAGTATCAATGAATTCTATTTCTTTGAAAAAGATTATTATGAATATCTGCTGAATACTTTTGCCGGAATCACTCTTTTGACAGGGATCGCCTATTTGTGTTATCCCAAAAAGAAGGCAAACCTAAAAAATGAATTGGTACTGAATGAATACAAGCTGGAATATGAAACGGAGTCAACCGAATCACAATATTTTATTTCTGATGCAGATGCTTGGAATACATTAAGAAAACAATTGAAAACAACAGCTCAAGGACATGCTATTTTATATATCAGCGAAAGTTGCGAATTGCCTATAATCAATAACATGATTTTAGCTAAAAAGAGAAATTTCGATTGTTGGAAGCCTGCCTGTGCAGGGCAGATATCCAAGGATTTTGGTGAGATTTAAAGTGATCATAAAAAATATATGGCAGCCATAAAACGATGTCCATGGAAAGGAAATGTCAATTATCTGAAAATACGGGGAATAATATTGAATTGGACCTAGTCAGCGTTGAAAAGCACCACATTCAGAAAGTTCTCCAACATACTAACGGATACAAACCCGAAGCTGCTCGTCCTCTTGGGATAGCCTTAACCACACTTTATAGGAAGATGGAAGCCTATGGACTATAATGTGGAACACTTTGTTCTTGCATACCCGGTAGGTTTACCTAAAACAGGCAGCTTGCCTTGCCTTTTTTTATATACCTTTTCAAAATGAAAATATCTTTTTCCTTTTGAAAAGGATTGAGCATATTACATAATAATATTATTTTTTGATTATATAACTGATAAACAATGCATTGTGCAAGAACTCGATTTTTTGGCACAGCTTTGGCATATAGTAGGGTGGAAAACAAATAAATGGTATTAACAATTTAATAAAAAGAAGTATGGAAGATACGTTATCGTTTTTGTTCTTGTGTGCTACCGGTGTAGCATGCTATTGGTTTTTCTTCAAGTGTGTGGACTGGTTTGAGAAAATTTAATATGAGAAAGGAGAATTAAATTATGTTTTTAGCACTGTTTATACTTTGTGTAGTGATTTTCGGGTATTTGATGTATGTCCTAATTAAGCCCGAAAAGTTTTAATGGTAATTAGTTTTTTTAAGTGAAAAGATGAATACAGAAATTTTAGGTGTAGCATTGCAGATATTGCTGCTGCTGGTTATCAGTTACCCGCTGGGAAAGCATATCGCCAAGGTGTACAAGGAGGGAAATGATTGTATGCGTTTCATGGCTCCGATTGAAAGATTTATTTACAAACTGGCGGGTATCAACCCCAACGAAGAGATGGATTGGAAGGTATTCCTGAAATCTCTGCTTATTATAAACGTATTTTGGTTCTTCTGGGGTATGATCCTGTTGGTATCGCAAGGATATCTTCCTTTGAACCCCGATGGAAATAGCGGACAAAGTCCGGACTTGGCGTTCAATACGTGTATTAGTTTTATGGTTAACTGTAACTTGCAGCACTATAGCGGAGAAAGCGGTTTGACTTATTTTACCCAGTTGTTCGTCATCATGTTGTTCCAGTTCATCACTGCTGCAACAGGTATGGCAGCCATGGCTGGTATTATGAAATCGATGGCAGCCAAAACAACTAAAACAATCGGTAACTTCTGGCACTATTTAGTGATCAGCTGTACACGTATCCTTTTCCCGATCTCTCTGATCGTAGGTTTTATTCTGATCCTGGAGGGTACACCAATGGGCTTCGAGTCTAAAATGACAATCCCGACATTGGAAGGATCTGAACAAACTGTTTCACAAGGACCTACAGCTGCAATTGTTCCGATTAAACAGTTAGGTACGAATGGTGGTGGTTATTTCGGTGTAAACTCTTCTCACCCTTTGGAAAACCCGACTTATCTGACCAATATTATAGAATGCTGGTCTATTCTAATCATTCCAATGGCATTGGTATTTGCTTTGGGATTTTATTTGAAACGTAAAAAGTTAGGTTATGTGATCTACGGCGTGATGCTGTTTGCCTATCTTTTGGGGGAGTATTCTGTAACGTTCACTATGAGATGGCAGGTAACCCGAAAATCGACGAGATGGGTATTGACCAGTCTTGCGGTGCTATGGAAGGTAAGGAAACCCGTCTGGGTCCGGGTGCAACCGCTTTGTGGTCTGTGACTACGACCGTCACCTCTAATGGCTCCGTTAACGGTATGCACGACAGTACAATGCCTCTTTCTGGTATGGTGGAGATGTTGAACATGCAGATCAATACATGGTTTGGTGGTGTCGGTGTAGGTTTCATGAACTACTATGCATTCTTGATTATAGCCGTATTCATCAGCGGTTTGATGGTCGGACGTACACCGGAATTTCTTGGTAAGAAGGTAGAGGCTCGAGAAATGAAGATTGCAACGATCGTTTCGTTGGCTCACCCGTTCGTTATCTTGATCTTTACGGCTATCTCTTCCTACGTATGGGTATATGCCCCTGAATTCGTAGAGAGCGAGGGGGTGGCTGGTTAAACAACCCCGGTTTCCATGGTTTCAGTGAAATGCTATATGAATATACGTCTTCTTCTGCTAACAACGGTTCCGGTTTTGAAGGATTAGGCGACAATACCTATTTCTGGAACTACACTTGCGGTTTGGCACTGATCATTTCACGTTATTTGCCAATTGTCGGACAGGTAGCTATTGCAGGTCTTTTGGCAAACAAGAAATATACTCCAGAAAGTGCGGGTACATTGAAGACCGATACCGTTACATTCGGTGTGATGACATTCTGCGTAATCGTGATCGTAGCCGCCTTGTCATTCTTCCCTGCACAAACATTAGGCCCGATCGCTGAATATTTTAGTATTTACTAATTGACAGATTAAGAAGATGAGAAATAACAAAACTGCTTCTTTATTTCCAAAGAAGCTCGTTATAGAAAGTTTGAAGCAATCATTCATTAAGTTGAATCCGCGGATGATGTTCCGTAACCCGATCATGTTTATCGTGGAGGTGGTGACATTCGTCATGTTGTTTGTTACGATTTGGGCGGCTACCACCGGTGATACGACGCAAGGATCTTTCGGTTACAATATCTTAGTGTTTATTGTATTGTTCGCCACGTTGCTTTTCGCCAACTTCGCAGAGGCGATTGCAGAGGCACGAGGCAAGGCACAGGCCGACAGTTTGCGTAAGACCCGGGAAGAAACTCCTGCCAAATTGTGTGTCGGTAATAAGATCGAGACTGTCAGTTCTTCTCAGTTGAAGAAAGGCGACATCTTTATTTGTGAAGCCGGCGATACGATTCCTTCCGATGGTGAGATCATCGAAGGCCTGGCTTCTATCGACGAAAGCGCCATTACGGGTGAATCTGCTCCGGTGATCCGTGAAGCAGGCGGTGACAAGAGTTCGGTTACTGGTGGTACGAAAGTATTGTCAGATCAGATTAGAGTAAAAGTCACAACTGAACCGGGTGAAAGTTTCTTGGATAAGATGATCGCCTTGGTGGAAGGAGCTTCTCGCCAGAAAACTCCGAACGAAATCGCCTTGACAATCCTACTGGCAGGTTTTACACTGGTATTTGTTGTTGTTTGCGGTACTTTGAAACCGTTTGCTGATTATTCTAACACGACGATTACGATCGCTGGCCTTTATCTCTTTGTTTGTTTGTTTGATTCCGACTACGATTGGTGGTTTGTTGTCTGCCATCGGTATTGCCGGTATGGATCGTGCGTTGTCTGCTAATGTGATCACCAAATCCGGTAAGGCGGTTGAAACAGCTGGTGACATTGATACTTTGCTGCTCGACAAGACTGGTACGATCACGATCGGTAACCGTAAAGCAACCCAGTTCTATCCGGTATCCGGCATTGACGAACACTCTTTTGTACAGGCTTGTCTGCTGTCCTCTCTTTCTGACGATACGCCTGAAGGTAAGTCAATCGTAGAACTGGGACGTGAAAAAGGTGTACGTGTACATGATCTGAATACATCCGGATCGAAAATGATCAAATTTACGGCTGAGACAAAATGTTCAGGTGTAGATTTGGCAAATGGTACTCGTATCCGTAAAGGCGCTTTCGAAGCCATTCGTAAGATGAGTGAGGCTGCCGGCAACAAATATCCGAAAGAGGTTGCCGATTTAGTTCAGAAGATCACGAGCAACGGTGGTACTCCACTGGTTGTTTCACAGGATGATTTCATCATCGGTGTGATCGAATTACAGGATATCATCAAACCGGGTATCCAAGAACGTTTCGAACGTTTGCGTAAGATGGGTGTGAAGACGGTAATGGTAACCGGTGATAACCCGTTGACCGCAAAATATATCGCAGAAAAAGCCGGTGTAGACGATTATATCGCCGAAGCCAAACCGGAAGACAAGATGAACTATATCCGTAAGGAACAGGAAAACGGTAAGCTGGTCGCCATGATGGGCGACGGTACGAACGACGCCCCGGCCTTGGCTCAGGCAAACGTTGGTGTCGCAATGAACAGCGGCACGCAGGCGGCCAAGGAGGCTGGCAACATGGTCGATCTGGACAACGACCCGACGAAGCTGATCGAGATCGTCGAAATCGGCAAACAGCTCCTGATGACGCGCGGCACGCTGACTACTTTCAGTATCGCTAACGACGTGGCCAAGTATTTCGCTATCGTACCAGCTCTGTTCATGGTTACGATCCCGGCATTGGCCCCGATGAACATCATGCACCTGCACAGTCCGGAATCAGCGATCCTAAGTGCGATCATCTTTAATGCGATCATCATCCCGATTCTGATCCCACTGGCGTTACGCGGTGTGGCTTATAAACCGATTGGTGCTTCTGCATTGCTTCGTCGCAACTTGCTGATCTACGGTTTGGGCGGTGTAATTGCCCCGTTCATTGGTATCAAGTTGATAGATATGATTGTAAGTTTATTCATGTAAAAGTAAAATCAATATTAAAAACCTTCCTCCCTCTGTATGAAGATAGGAGGAAGGTTAAGAAAATAAAACAATAATTCATTATGATATCAAATCTTTTTAAATCATTAAGACTGACAATTGCATTTTGTTTGTTCTTCAGTGTTTTCTACATCTTCGTTTTGTGGTTGTTTGCCCAAGTGGCAGGACCGAATAAAGGTAATGCAGAACTGGTTACATTGAATGGAAAAGTAGTGGGGGCCGCCAATGTTGGTCAGAATTTTACACAAGATATTTATTTCTGGGGCCGTCCTTCCCATGCTGGTGACGGTTACGATGCATCCAGTTCGGCAGGTAGTAACAAGGGACCTTCCAATGAAGAACATTTAGCTTTGTTGGAAGAACGTATTGATACATTTTTGGTCCATCATCCTTACCTAACCCGTGAAAAAGTTCCGGCTGAAATCATCACAGCCAGCAGTTCCGGTTTGGATCCCCATATCTCACCGAAAGCGGCTTATGCACAGGCCAAACGTGTAGCGGACGCTCGTGGATGGTCGGAAGAAAAGGTCATGGGTATCGTCAATTCTCATGTTGAGAAACCGTTATTGGGTATGTTCGGAACGGAGAAAGTAAATGTATTGAAATTAAATGTTGCGCTTGATCAAGCATCAAATAACAAATAACAAATTTTAATAAGTCAATTAGATTTAGGTTATGAAATCATTCGTAAAAAAAGTAGCAGCCTTGGCAATTGTATTCTCAATGGCATCTTCTACGTTGGCTAATGCACAGGAAGAGGATGGTAAAGTAAGTTTTTCTGTGCAGGGAGATTTGGTAAGTTCCTATATTTGGCGTGGTTTCTACCAGACTGGTGCTAGCTTCCAGCCGACACTATCACTGGGGGTAGGTAATTTCTCTTTGACAGCCTGGGGGTCTACCGATTTTCAGGGAGCAAACTCTACATCTATGCCTGCGGCTAAAGAGATAGATTTAACGGCAGCGTATACATTCGGATCAGCTGGTCCTACATTATCTGTCGCTAGCTTATGGTGGGCAGGGCAAGGCTCTTGCCGTTATTTTAACTTCAAAAGCCATGAAACAGATCACCATTTTGAAGCAGGTTTGGCTTACACTTTGCCTATTGAGAAGTTACCTTTGTCTATCGCCTGGAATTTCATGTTTGCCGGTCAAGACAAAGATGAAAATGGAAACCAAAACTATTCTTCTTATGTGGAGTTGAATTTTCCATTCACAGTGAAGGGCGTCGATCTGAATGCAACTTGTGGTGTTCTTCCGTATGATGCGGGAATAACTACGTATGGAGGTGATGTAAATAGTGGATTTGCTGTAACGAACGTTGCATTGAAAGCAATGAAAGATATCAAAATCACGAATTCTTTCTCATTACCCATTTTTATACAGGCAATTTGGAACCCTCGTATGGAGGATGCTCATCTTGTCTTGGGAATTTCTTTAAGACCTTGATATAGTAATACGCATGGACCGAGAACAAAGTGTACAACATTTTTTGGATTTGTTGAAAAAGTCTCGTCGTGGCAATTTTAAAATCTACATCGGCATGATTGCCGGTGTAGGTAAATCGTATCGGATGCTATCAGATGCCCACCAATTACTGGAAAGCGGTATCGATGTCAAGATCGGTTATATAGAAACACATGGGAGAGTCGAGACAGAGGCATTGGTGGAAGGATTGCCTATCATCCCCCGCCGCAAGATATTTTATAAAGGAAAAGAGATCGAAGAGATGGACTTGCAGTCGATTCTCAGTATCCATCCTGAAGTTGTCATCGTTGACGAATTGGCTCATACCAATGTCGAAGGTAGTAAGAATGAAAAGCGTTGGCAGGATGTCATGGATATACTGGATGCCGGTATCAGTGTGATCACGGCGGTCAATATTCAGCATATAGAAGGACTTAACGAGATGGTGCAGGACGTGGTTGGCATTGAGGTCAAGGAACGTATTCCTGATATCGTACTGGAGCAGGCTGATGAAGTGGTCAACATAGACCTTACTGCTGACGAACTGCTGGCTCGGTTAAAAGCCGGAAAAATATACAAACCCGATAAGATACAAACAGCATTAAATAATTTCTTTAAGGCTGAACATATTCTTCAGCTTAGGGAGTTGGCATTGAAAGAGGTAGCTTTGCGGGTAGAAAAAAAAGTGGAGAATACCATTCCAGAGAATCTCGGCGTACGCCACGAAAGGTTTATGGCCTGTATCAGCAGTAATGAGAAAACCCCTCGTAAGATCATACGGAAAGTCGCGCGGTTGGCTACCCGATATAACACCAAGTTCTTTGTATTGTATGTACAAACCCCTAGGGAAAGTTCGGACCGGATTTCGTTGGCAAGCCAAAGACATTTACTGAACCATTTCAAGCTGGCAACAGAACTCGGAGGAGAAGTTATTCAAGTGCAATCCCCACATATAACGGATGCGATAGTGCAGGCTTGTAAAGAAAAACAAATCAGCACGCTATGTATCGGACGACCAGCTTTAAAATATCCTTCCGCTATCCTTGCGATGGTCCACTATCGGAACATGTTAGAAGAGTTAGCTCAATTAGGTATTGATTTGATAATATTAGCTTAAAAATCCTTATATAAAAATGAATATAAAAACAAAGTTGACTTATGGAATAGGGCTTTTATTTGTCTTGATCACTTTATTAGGTGGATTGGCTATAAAAAACATTCATAATGTATCGGATGACACGCAGAATATCCTAGCGGATAATTATAATTCACTCCTTTATTCCCGTCAGATGCTCGAGTCATTGGATGCCATTCGGGAAAATCCGAATGCCCGAAAAAACTTTGAGGCCGGGTTGGAGGCTCAGAGAAAAAATCTGACAGAGAAGGATGAAGACGTACTAACCAACCGATTAAGTTCGAACTGTGAAAAGGCGTTGGATGACATGGATGATGAATCGATTCGGCAGATACGCCAGACGATTTATACCATTATGGCAGTCAATATGTCTGCCATTTATGAAAAGAATGAAGTGGCTGTCCACACAGCGAAAAGGTCTCTTTTTGGGATCTGGACGGTAGGGATTGCTTGTATCACGATCGCTTTCCTCTTTCTGGTTCGTTTACCACGTTCGGTCAGCGTACAGATCCGGAAATTGACGGATGGCATCAAGGAAATCACCAATGCCAATTACAGTAAGCGGCTCGATTTGGGGAATGAGCCGGAGTTCAAGGAAATAGCTACATTGTTTAACGAGATGGCTGAGCGATTGGCCGAATACAGGAACAGTTCGCTGGAAGATATCCTGCAGGGGAAAAAATATATAGAAACAATTATCAACAGCATAGCAGAACCTATCATAGGCTTGAGTAAGGAACGGAAGATTTTGTTTGTCAATGACGAGGCTTTGACTGTTTTGAATTTGACGCGGGAAAACATTATTGGCAGGCCGGCTCCCGAAGTGGCGTTAAAAAATGATTTGCTCCGCCGCTTGATTCGGCAATTAGTTCATCCCGATGACAATAAGGACCCGTTGAAAATTTACGCAGACAATAAAGAAAGCTATTTTCAAGTAAAATACATCCCGATCAACGTTAACAGGCAGACTGGACTGGAGGGTAAGTATGTCGGGGATGTGATCCTGTTGAAGAACGTGACCGAATTTAAAGAAAAAGATATTGCAAAGACAACCTTTATTTCAACGATCTCTCATGAACTGAAAACACCGATATCAGCTATTATGATGAGCTTGGAACTGCTGGAAGACAATCGGATCGGAAAACTGAATACAGAACAGGAGAGCCTTTCCAAGAACATAAAGGAAAATAGCAACCGTTTGTTGGAGATCACTGGCGAATTGTTGAAGATGTCACAGGTAGAAAGCGGTAAGCTCTACCTGAATCCGAAGATTACCAAACCGATCGAACTGATTAACTATGCCATCAAGGCGAACCAGGTACAAGCCGAGCGTTTTAACTGTCAGATCGAAGTGGAATATCCCGAAAAGATTGCCAAGTTGTTTGTTGACAGCGAGAAAATTGCTTGGGTTGTGACCAACCTGTTATCGAACGCCATCCGTTATTCGTCGGAGAACGGACGGATTATCATCGGTGCACGACAGATCGACAAAGCCGTCGAGATTTATGTCAAGGACTTCGGAAAGGGCATTGACTCGCGTTACCACGAAAGTATTTTCGACCACTATTTCCGTGTGCCGGGAACAAAAGTACAAGGTAGCGGTTTGGGACTTGCCATCAGCAAGGACTTTGTGGAAGCTCATGGTGGTACGATCCGTATCGAAAGCGAAGTCGGTAAAGGTAGCACGTTCGTGATCAGATTCAATGTATAAAAAGTAAAATCAAAAATCAGATAGTCTAATGAAAGTATTAAAATTTGGTGGTACTTCAGTCGGTTCTGCCCAGCGGATCAAGAATGTTGCGTCAATAGTTTGCGATCAGGAACAGAAAATAGTAGTGCTCTCTGCTATGGCTGGGACAACAAACTCTTTAGTGGAGATATCTGAATGTTTTCACAAAAAAGATCCGGAAAAAGCCAATGCGGTCCTTTCTTCCTTGGAGCAGGCTTATGTCAATCATATAGAAGAATTATACCGGAGCGATGTCTACAAGGAAAAAGCCATGCAATACATGCTTGAACGGTTTCAACATGTCTGGTCTTTCTCTAATATGCCTTTCAGCGTATTCGATGAAAAGGAAATCTTGGCGCAGGGTGAGCTAATATCGACCTTTCTGATGGCCTGTTATCTGGAAGAACAGGGGGTGGAGGTTGCTTTATTGCCTGCGTTGAACTTCATGCGGATTACGGTGGACAATGAACCGGATATGGAATATATCTCTAAACACCTAAAGGTTCTTGGAGCAAAACAAAGAGGCAGAAATATATATTACGCAAGGTTTCATCTGCCGGAATGCTTACGGCAGCATTGACAACTTGGAAAGAGGAGGAAGCGATTACACCGCCTCTTTAATCGGAGCGGCTATCCAAGCAGAAGAGATACAGATATGGACGGATATTGACGGGATGCACAACAACGACCCACGGTTTGTCAATGACACCGCTCCTGTTAGGCAGTTGAACTTCGACGAAGCCGCTAAGTTGGCACATTTCGGTGCCAAGATACTACATCCGACTTGCATCCTGCCTGCCAAGGAAAAGAACATACCGGTACGCCTCTTGAACGCATTGCAACCAAGTGCGTCAGGTACATTGATCTCGAACACTGTGGAAAAGGGTACGATCAAAGCTGTTGCCGCCAAAGACAATATCACGTATGTCAAGATCAAGTCGCTACATACGATACCGACACCTCATTTTCTGAGCATCGTGTTTGATACGTTCTATAATTACAATACGCCGGTGGACATGGTGACCACTTCCGATATCGGGGTTTCCGTAACGATTGATGATGACAAGCATATAGACGAGATTGTGGGTGTATTACGGAAATACGCAACGATTACAGTCGAAAAGAATATGGTGATTGTTTGTGTTGTTGGTGACCTAGAATGGCAAAATGTCGGTTTTGAGGCACGCATCATCAATGCATTGAAAGATATTCCCGTACGGATGATTTCATACGGCGGAAGTAGTAGTAATGTATCGTTGGTGATGAAAGCGGAAGATAAAGTGCATGCTTTGAAGGCGCTTAGTGAACACTTGTTTTCCGTATCAGACAAACCTGTGTTATCATCCGTTTCTTAAAAGAAAATTAAGATTAATAGTTGAGCATATTTGTTTTTTGATTTGTTTTAGAAATGAAGCAGAAGCAGTCTTTTTTTGTAGAGACTGCTTCTATTTTTCGGTAATAAACAATGAAAATTCTTCTGTGTATTGACAGGTGGAAAATTTGGTATAAACTGTCCCCCCATTTTCCTATCTAAAGAGTTCCCCAAAATCCAATTTAAATTGCCCCACCCAAAAAACATTAAAAGAGTTACAGAATCAGTTCATAATTCTACATTAATCTATTAAATAGACAAAACAGATAGTATTCCCAATAAATCAATCAGCATGAACAAGATTTGTCAAGGAGGTGTGCTACTTGTTTGTCATGGGAAGCTCCGGTACAGGAAAGAGCTACATTGCCACAGCCTTGGGATACAGAGTCTGCCAGAAAGGATTGAAAGTACTGTATGCCAATACTTCCAGACTTTTAGGGCAGTTGAAGGCCACCAAGGTAAAAGGTAGCATCCTGTAGGAGCAGAAAAAAAAAATAGAAAGGACAGATATGCTTATACAGGATGATTTCGGCTTGCAGCCGTTGTTGGACAAAGGAAGCAGAATGCATCTGATGGACATCATCGAAGACCAATATGGTAAGAAATCAACACTGATTACATCACAATTGCCGGTCAAAGACAGGTATGATGTCATCGGCAAGGAGACAATAGCCGGCGCAGTCATGAACAGAATAACTCACCTAGCCGTAAGAATTGAGCTGCACGGAGAGTCCATACGCAAAATTTGCGGGAAGAAATGAATGACTATATTGGCAGTAAATAACAATTATAAACCCAGCACAAATCGAAAACTAATAAACTGATTATGTGATGTTTTTTTGTATTTTAGGAAAAATAAATCGGGGGTCAATTTAAGTTGGATATTGGGGATCTGTTTCATTCGAGTTTCCAAGTTGTCGTTATACTCCTTGAACACATTATATAATGTTTTGAAAGTTTCGTCCTTTCCCTGATAGCGGTTTACTATGGCACGTGCGGAGACAATCTTTTCCTCCAATTCCAAGTCTTGGTAAATCTGATAGGAATTTCACACGCAGAGGTACTTTCCCGTTTTTAACGTTTTACTACGCTTAATGAAGAACAACACGCTGAATATTTCTCTTTCCATACGGCTCAATTTTTAATGATACAAAGTTAGGAAATCGAACCGAGAACCCGGTTATGTAAAATAGATCAATGTGCTGTAAAAAAACGAAGTAGCACTTGTGCTGTGTAACATTTTAGGCTTTCTAAAACTATCCCCCCGAATAAGGATGTATAGTTTGCTTTAGTCCCACTTATTTTGCTTATTCTTGGAAATGAAAAATTCCTGAATTTCTTTGAAATTCAGGAATTTACATCGTTTTTCTTTTCTTAAAAGTGGTGCCACCAGGAATCGAACCGGGGACACAAGGATTTTCAGTCCTTTGCTCTACCAACTGAGCTATGGCACCATCATGTCGTTTTGTATATCGTTGTTTCGATTACGGGTGCAAAGGTAGGTATTATTTTTAATCCAGCAAATGTTTTGAAAGAAAAATTCACAGGACAGTAAATTATCTATTTTTCCTGCAAAAAAATCCACTTTTCTCTTGCAGATTCAAAAACAATGTGTACCTTTGCACCCGTAATCGAGACAACGATACAACAAAACAAAAAACGGGATGTAGCACAGTTGGCTAGCGCGCCACGTTCGGGACGTGGAGGTCGGAAGTTCGAGTCTTCTCATCCCGACTCATCAAAAAGGCAAGAATCTTGAAAGAGATCTTGCCTTTCTTTTTTCAATCCTATTAATATCTAATGAATAACAAAAGGTATCAACATATATTGTTCGATCTGGACGGTACATTAACCGATCCTATGATTGGTATTACCAGTTCTGTAAAGTACGCCCTCTCCTATTTCAATATAGAAGTAGAAGATTTACGATCTTTATGCCCTTTCATCGGGCCACCATTAAAAACATCCTTTAAGGACTTCTATCAGTTTACAGATGAGCAAACAGATGTAGCCATTGCTAAATACCGGGAATATTTTTCAAAACAAGGTATTTTCGAGAATACCCTGTATCAAGGTATTGATGAATTACTCCGTTTGCTTACCGAAAACGAAATGAAAATCTACTTAGCCACCTCAAAGCCGCAACCCTTCGCTCAACAAATTCTAGAATATTTCCACTTAGAATCTTATTTTGCATTTGTTGGAGGAAGCACATTCGACGGAAGCCGTTCCGAAAAAGCGGATGTAATACAATATGTATTAGACAGCACCGATATAAAAACACGGTCTGACGTAGTCATGATCGGTGATCGTAAATATGATATAGAAGGGGCCAAAGCGAATAACATAGATTCAATAGGAGTCCTTTACGGCTACGGGGATGAAGAAGAATTAGCAAATGCCGGAGCAAACAAAATCGTTACTGATATAAAAGAACTATCATCTTTCCTTCTAACAGGGAATATCCCCATATAGAAAGCTTAAGCAGATCTATAAATCACATTAAAAATAAACATCAGCAATAAAGAGAATGAAATATTTGGAAAGCTCGGCTTCAACCGGGCTACCAATTTTTCTATAGCGATCTTCATCTGTACACGAACCGTACTCTCTTGAACCGATAATATTTCCGCGATCTCCTTCGTTTTCAATCCCTCCTCACGAGACATCAAAAACACAAGACGGCATTTCTCAGGAAGTTCGTCAATCGCTTTATCAAGCATCTCTCTCATCTCTTTTAACTCCAAATGCTCCTCCGGAGAACCCTCATCTTCCTCTTCCATTAATGGCAACAACTCATTTAAAGAAACCCTATTCAAGTCTTTATTCCTTGCTTGAAAACGAAAAGACTCGTTACGTACGGAAATATATAAATAGGTATCTATATTATCAATATCCTTTAATCGTTTCCGGGATTGCCAGACCGAGAAAAAAACATCTGTCACAACTTCACGGCATGCCTCCTTCTCGCCTAAACAATAATAAGCGAAGCGAAAAACCTGATCATAATATAAATTATAAAAACGTTCGAAAGCTCCCCTGTTATCTACCGACACAGATTCAAGCAACCCTTTGATATCTCGCACAAAAAAACTCCCACTCCTTTTTCTTTGATTTGGCAAACATACTAAATATAATCTAAATGCCTTTTTAAAAAGCAGACTATTTTTTCTCATATTTTACTTGCATATTCAAATTATTAAACTACTTTTTGCACCCGCAATACGGAAGTAGCTCAGTCGGTAGAGCACTGGTCTCCAAAACCAGGTGTCGGGAGTTCGAGCCTCTCCTTCCGTGCGTGAGCGGCAACACTATGAATATGTGTTGCCGCTTTTTTATTATTCTCCTTCTCTTCCCATTGCGATAAAAAAGCGTAAATAAGACAACATTTTTCGTTAAAGAGACTATTTTTTTTCTTTCAATATATAAAGGAATATACTACTTTTTTATTGCCGATTTTAAATCTAATTGAGACTTAGTGTAAATCGTATACCATAGAAACAGATGACAACTAACAAATTTTCAAATCGATACTCGTCTGAGAGGAAAAAGTATTTTTTCAAAAGTAAGGCGTTTATCCTGTGCCTCGGATTATTTTTTGGGAGCTGGGATTATGATCGCCCTTTATAAAACATCTGTATATTTCTCGACAGATGAATCTTGTATGATGTGCCACGTGCATCCTCACGTAGAAAACAGTTGGAAACTTTCCAAGCATGTAAATAATGGAAGTGGCGTTAAGACACATTGCGTAGCTTGTCACCTCCCACCCCAAACAAATACTTGAAACATTATAGCGCAAAGGCTAAATTGGGTATGAAAGATGTTTGGTCATACTTGACTAAAGACAGCGCGGATTTCAATTGGGAAACTAAGTCCGAGTTGGAACACGCCGTTAAATATATCCCCAATGAATCTTGTAAAGAGTGCCATCAGAACTTATTCCCCGAAGGAATTACCGATGATGGTGTAACGGCACATTTATATTATGATGAGAATGAGAAAAAGCTAGATCTACAATGTATTAGTTGCCATTTGGATGCAGGACATTACAATCCGAACTACAATCACTCCAAGATGGTTGGTATACCGGGACAAAATACATCCGGGGCATCTTCGGATACCAGTTTGTTTTTTAAGGAACCAACTACAGTTACCTCTTTCACCGACTATGTAGAACAAATTCCCGGAACAATGGTCTCATTCAAGATGATTGCTATCCCCGGAGGTTCATTCAAAATGGGTAGCGAGGAAAAAAGAGGCATTTCATAAAGCAGATGAGTCGCCTGTACACAACGTAACTGTCAGTCCGTTTTTCATGGCTGAGGTCGAGGTGACTTGGGATCAATACTGGGCTTTCTATGGGAATACGATGAGTGAGGGCCGTACCCCGCCAGAGACCGTGTACGCAAATAACAGTAATCCGAATGTCGATGCCATCTCCGGTCCGACACCTCCGTTCGGATTCCCCGACCAGGGATGGGGTGGCGGCGATCGCCCGGCTATTACAATGACTCATTATGCGGCCGAGACTTTCTGCCAATGGTTATCCAAGAAAACAGGAAAGACTTATCGTTTACCGACCGAGGCGGAATGGGAATATGCGGCACGTGGCGGCACGGAAACGCCTTATTTCTTTACGGGCAATCCAAAAGATTTCTCCGATCAAGGCTTCTGGCGTAAATTTTTCGACGCAAAGACTGATAGTATAGGTTCTTATGTGATTTATAGCAAGAACAGCAAAAATAAGACGCAAGAACCGGATTTGGTAAAAGCCAACCCTTTTGGGTTAAAGAATATGTTGGGTAATGTAATGGAATATTGTGCCGACAAGTATGATCCTGAAGCTTACGCTAAAAGCGGAAGTAGCGCCACAGATCCATTAGTTACTGAAGGTACAGAATGGGTAGTGAGAGGCGGTAATTACACCTCCGATGCGGCAGATCTTCGCTGCGCTTCCCGTGATTATACCAAACATGAAGCTTGGTTAAAAACCGATCCGCAACAGCCGAAGAGTATCTGGTGGTACTCCGACATCAGAGGAATCGGTTTCCGTGTTGTATGTGAACCTAATAAATAGTGTCTAAAAAAAAAATAATATCATGAAAAAAGAGAACAGCATTAGCAGAAGATCATTTCTGAAAAGTTCAGCCCTAGCGGGTGCGCTTGGAGCAATTGGAACAGGTAGTACAGTTGGTGTATTAACTTCTTGTGGTGGAGGTGAAAGTGCGAACGCAATAAAGCCTTTGAAAGAACCCGGTACTTATTACGTGCCCGAATTACCAGATCTGGCGACTGATGGAAAAGAACTAAAAGCTGGTGTAATCGGTTGTGGCGGACGTGGTTCCGGAGCCGCTTTTAACTTCTTGAACGCTGCAAACGGCGTTACGATCGTGGCTTTAGGAGATACGTTCCAAGAACGTGTCGATGATTTGGCAAAGAAATTAAAAGATGAGAAAGGAATTGATGTACCGGCTGATAAACGTTTCGTCGGCTTGGATGCGTACAAACAAGTGATTGATAGCGGCGTAGATGTAGTGATCGTCGCCACTCCTCCCGTATTCCGTCCAGTTCATTTCCAATACGCCACAGAAAAGGGCAAACATTCCTTCTTAGAGAAACCTATATGTGTTGATCCGGTTGGTTACCGTACCATTATGGCTACCGCAAAACAAGCTGCGGCAAAGAACTTATGTGTCGTAACCGGTACTCAACGCCATCACCAACGCAGTTATGTCGAGTCTTACAAGAAGATCATGGAAGGATTGATCGGTGAGATCACGGGCGGTACGGTTTACTGGAATCAGAATATGCTTTGGTATCGGGATCGTCAACCGGGATGGAACGATTGCGAATATATGATCAAGGACTGGGTAAACTGGAAATGGCTTTCCGGCGACCATATCGTAGAGCAACACGTACATAATATAGATGTATTCACTTGGTTCAGCGGCTTAAAACCGGTTAAAGCTGTCGGTTTCGGTTCTCGCCAACGCCGTATCACGGGCGACCAGTATGATAACTTCAGCATCGATTTCACAATGGAAAACGGCATCCACTTGCATAGTATGTGCCGCCAGATTGATGGTTGTGCAAATAATGTAAGCGAATTCATCCAAGGAACCAAGGGATCATGGAGCAGTGACACGATGGAGATCAAGGATTTGGTAGGAAACGTTATCTGGAAATATGATAGCGAGGCCGAAAAAGCGAACTTCAAGCAAACTGACCCGTATACATTAGAGCATGTAAACTGGATCAACTGCATCCGTGGTGGTAAACAAATCGAGCAAGCTTCTGAGACTGCTATCTCCAATATGGCCGCAATCATGGGTCGTGAGTCCGCTTACACGGGTGCCGAGACCACTTGGGATGCCATGACTGCCTCTGCATTGGATTACACTCCGAAAGATTTGAACTTAGGAAAGATGGATATGAGCGGCTTCGTCGTTCCTGTTCCGGGTAAACCAATCGACAAGAAATAATCCAGACTGTTTATGACATTAAATAGAAGAAACTTTTTAAGAACCTCCTTATCCGGCGCTGCTTTAGCGGTAGGAAGTACGGCCTTGGCCTCCTGCTCTTCCAAGCCGGCAAACACTGCCAAAGGAGAAAAAGGGAGCGACAAGCCCGGCAAGGACCTTGAATTAAAGCTTTCTTTCCAAGAGGGAATCGCCCCGGGTGAAAGTTTGAACGAGAAACTTGATTTTATGGAGAAGTTGGGCGTTGTAGGTTTTGAGCCGGGTGGCGGAGGATTAGCCAGCCGGGTAAACGAGATCAAGCAAGCCTTAAACGGACGTAATATCAAAGTGAGTGCCATTTGCGCCGGCTTCAAAGGCTTTATTCTTTCTACCGATCCAGCCATCCGCAAGGAATGCATGGACACGATGAAAGAGATCATCGCCGCAGCCGGTGAATTAGGTTCTACGGGCGTGATTATCGTCCCTGCCTTTAATGGCCAAGTCCCCGCCTTGCCTCATACGATGGAGACACGGGATTTCCTTTGCGAGCAATTCAACGAGATGGGAACTTTCGCCGCCCAGCATGGGACTAGCGTCATCTTTGAACCTTTGAACCGAAAAGAGTGTTTTTATCTACGTCAAGTAGCCGACGCCGCCTCTTTATGCCGGGATATCAATAATCCGGGTGTACGTTGCATGGGCGACTTCTGGCATATGACATGGGAAGAGACCTCTGATATGGGAGCCTTTATCTCTGGTGGAGAGTATCTCCAACACGTACACGTGGCCAGCCGCAAACGTCGCAGCATGCCGGGTGAGGATGGAGATGCCGATAACTATATCAATGGCTTCAAGGGATTGAAAATGATTGGTTATAACAACTACGTAAGTTTCGAGTGCGGATGTCAGGGAGACCGTAACGTGGTAGTCCCCGCCGCCGTCAAGTTATTACGTGAACAATGGGAACAAGCTTGATAAGATGCCATTAGTATATCCAAATATGCAAATGAGTGAGGTGGTGGAAGAACACCCCTCACTCATTCCTGTAATCAACCGGTTTGGGATTCGTCTCGGGCTTGGCGACAAATCGGTGAAGACGCTCTGTGAAGAACATTCGTTGGATACGGACTTTTTATTGACAGTGATCAATACCTTCCTCAACGAGGAGTATTTTCCGGAGAAGAAGTTACAAACTTTCCATACATCGCAGATCATTGATTACCTGACAAAGACGAACCAATACTATTTACGTTATCAGCTCCCCAATATAGAACGCCATCTAGGTTCCTTTATCTCGATGAGTACGCCCGGTAATCCTACTCTTGGATTGATAGGACGCTTCTTCTCCTCGTTCAAGGAAGAACTCATCGCCCGCATTGAGAAAGATGATAAGATATGGTTTCCCTACTGCATGTCGTTAAGTAAAAAGCTGGGAAAAGAACCGGCGGGAACGATCGATGGATTGCAAATCACCTCCGAGCAACGTACGGAAGATACCATCGAGGCCCTTTTAGCCGATTTAAAAAGTATCATGGTCAAGCATCTTTCGGGAGATTACGACGAGAATTTATGTTATGCCGTCCTCTTCTCCATCTGTAGTCTGGAGAAAGATATCAAACAACACAACCGGATCCGGTATCGAATCCTTACCCCCATGGTCTCGGCCATGGAAAAATTATGTATCTAACGATCTGAAATGCATCGAAACAAACAAATAGCGATCATACTGTCTGATACCCTAAGAAGTATTGGGCTGCAAAGCTTGCTGACCGACTACTTCCCCCCGGTAGAGGTTTGCTATTTTCCAAATTTCGAGATGCTTTCCTCCACAGGAAGCGACACCTACGATTACTATTTCACCGATTCAGATACCCTTGTGCTCAACGCAGATTTCTTCCTCCCGAGAAGAAACAAGACCGCCATCCTCATCGACAGCACCGAAGAACACGGGGCGCTCTCGTCTACGAACCGTATCACGTTACGTTCCTCCCAAGAGACCATTATCGAGCAATTGCAACAATTATTTACGAGCGACAGCTCCGGCAACACCACAACCGAAAACAACAAGGACCTATCCAGCCGTGAGGTAGACGTACTTCAACTGATCGTAAAAGGCATCACGAATAAAGAGATCGCCGATAAGCTGAACATCAGCTTGAACACCGTCCTTACCCATCGTAAGAACATCACCGCCAAGCTGGGCATCAAGACCGTATCCGGCCTCACCTTCTACGCCATCATGAACGGGATCATCTCCGGCGACGATATCGAACTATAGCGAAACCAACAAACCAGCTTTCAAAATCACTACATCTAGTGATTGACCATCCTGTTTCTTTACCGTTTCTTCGCGATTGAAAAAATATACTAACAAAAGAAATTCGATGAAGAGACACTACTTAGGTATCATCGCCCTAGGTGCGTTGGGGCTGCAAAATGTATACGCCGAGGACATCAAGGCTAACGAGAACGACACGATAAAAACCTATAACATGGGTGAGGTAATCGTGACCTCATCCACGAAGGAGACGAATAACCTCCGTACGTTACCCGGTTCCGTATCGATCCTTTCCCCACAAATGATCTCTGGCAGGCAGATCGACGCATTAAAGGATATAAGTTCTTTCGTCCCGAACCTATACATGCCGGATTATGGGGCAAAACTAACCTCGGCCATCTATATCCGCGGTATCGGAGCCAGAAGTAGCGGACAATCCGTGGGCTTATATGTAGACAACGTGCCTTATCTGGATAAAAGCACCTTCGATTTCGAGCTGACCGATATCCAACGCATCGAGGTATTACGAGGGCCGCAAGGAACCTTGTATGGTCGTAACGCCATGGGGGGCATCGTAAATATCTATACCATCTCCCCGTTCGATTACCAAGGAAAGAAACTCTCCCTATCGGCCGGAAGCTACGGGCAATATAAAGTCAAAGCCTCCCATTATGCTAAGTTGAGCGAGACCATCGGATTTACCGCCGCCGCTTACTATGACCATAGCGACGGTTTCTACACCAATGCCTACGATGGGAAAAAGATCGATAAGGAAGACAATGTAGGCGGCCGATTCAAGTTAGAAGGTCGCTTCAATCCGAACTTCCGTGCCTCCTACTCCCTTTCCGTAGATTATACGGATCAAGGAGCGTTTCCATATGGTATGTTCATCGGAACCGGAAATACCGATCACAAGTATGTAAATCCTATCAATATCAACGATCCCAGCTCTTATAAACGGACTGTTATCGCCAATAACCTGTCCCTCGAATACCGAAATGAGCACGTGATACTGAGCAGCACCACCGGTCATCAATATTTCAAGGATGACATGAAGATGGATCAAGACTTCTCCCCTCTCTCGATCTTCACCCTCAACCAAAAGCAAAAACAAAACGCTTTCAGCGAGGAATTGGCGATCAAGAGCAACACGAGAAATAATTACCAATGGTCCTTCGGACTCTACGGTTTCTACGATGATCTACATACGGACGGCCCGGTCGATTTCAAGGAAGACGGAATTAAGACCGTCCTTCAGCCCGTATTCGATCAATTGAAGAAAGATCACCCTAAGATGCCCTATCTAAAAATACTGGACGATCATCTTTATATTCCGGGTTCTTTCGACACCCCTTCTTACGGCCTTGCATTGTATCACCAATCCACTTATAACAACCTGTTCACGGAAGGCCTGTCAATTACTGCCGGTATCCGCTTGGATTACGAGAAGCAAAAGATGGATTACAATTCCGAGGCTAAGATGAGAATGGGTTTCGGCTTCGTAGAAAACGGACCGGTTATCGACATCGAGAAACTTTTCCCGATCCCAACCACCGTGATGGACGCCAGTGTCTCCCAAGACTTCTGGCAAGTACTTCCGAAAGTATCTTTAAAGTACGAATGCTCGTCAAACACGTTCACCTATGTGTCGGTAGCGAAAGGTTATAAGACCGGGGGCTACAACGTACAAATGTCGGCGGACGTGATGCAAAGCCAGATGCAATACGATATGATGAGCGCTTTCAAGGACATGATGCCGATCGAGGTCAAAGAACCTACCCCCATCGAGGAAGTAGCCTCCTACAAACCGGAGAAAAGCTGGAACTACGAGATCGGTATCCGTAGCGAGTTGCTATTCCAACGCCTAAGCGCAGAATTAACAGGTTTCTATATGGACATTCAAGACGTACAGTTGACCAAATTCGTGAACAGCGGCAACGGCCGTATCCTCACCAACGCCGGGAAAGCCAAAAGCTACGGTATAGAGGCCTCCTTGCGTGCCCGCATCATCGATGGGCTAACCGCCGACGTTAATTACGGTTTCACCCATGCTACGTTCCGGGATTACAACAATGGGAAAGAGGATTTCAAGAACAACTTCATCCCATATACCCCACGTCATACCTTCAACGTAGGACTGCAATACACCCGCCTGTTCCGTAACGCATGGATAGACCAATTCTCCGCCTCCGCCCAATTCAGCGGTGTCGGAAAGATCTTCTGGACCGAGCGAAACGACATCTACCAGAAATTCTACGGAACGGTGAACGCAAAGGTAGGCGTACGCAAAGGTATCGTCAACGTAAACCTATGGAGCCGTAATATAACGAACACCCATTACTCTGCATTTTATTTCGAGTCATTCGGAAATCCGTTTATCCAACTAGGTAAGCCCTTCCAAATCGGCGCGGAGGTGGCGATCGCCTTTTAAGCGCAAGCGTTCGATAGAAATGAAAAACGGGAGAGCCGGTTCTTACACCAGCTCTCCCGATAACATTTCACATAAAAACAAAATCGATCTTTTTTATCTAGCTATTTTAAAGATCGTAAGAAATATCAGCTTAAAGTACTCAAACAATGTAGGATGGTTAATATATCTCATATTGAGTTCTATTTTCGCCGGCATAATATCCTCAACATAAGTTTTGTCGGGATCTGAGGACTGTCCAAGTAACCTATTTTCATCCATATACACTATAGATGCGTAATCTGTAATACCCGGCCGGACAGCCAACACACACCGTTGTTCAGCCGTATACATATCGACATACTTACGCACCTCGGGCCGAGGACCTACCAAACTCATATCCCCTTTGAGTACATTGATCAATTGAGGAAACTCATCCAATTTATACTTACGGATATAATAACCAGACCGTGTGATCCGTGGATCACGCCCTCCTACGGTAATAAGTCCCTTCTTATCAGAACCTACACGCATACTTCGAAATTTAAGCAACTGAAAATCTCGGTTGTTACGTCCTACACGAATTTGCCTATAAAAAACAGGTCCGGTAGAATCACACTTAATCCAAATTGCCAGAATAACAAACAAAGGACTTAGCAAGATAAGACCTATCCCGCTGGCTACAACATCAAAAAAACGTTTCAAATCGATTGATTATTTTATTGGGTAATAATATCAACAAAATTAGAGATCACATACTCTACGTCCTCATTCGTAAGACTGGTATGCAAAGGAAGAGTAATCTCGTTATGGTATTGGTTGTAAGCATTCGGATAATCTACGATATCAAAACCTAAATTTTTATAGGCCGTCATCATCGGTAAAGGTTTATAATGTACGTTACAAGCGATCCCACGTTCAGCCATCCGCTCTATCACAGCATTTCGATATTCCACATCCTCACCAAGCAAACGTACAAGATACAAATGCCCACTCGAAGAATGGTCATCACCAAAATGATCCAAGACCTGCACATCGCACCCCTTCAGTCCTTCATTATACCTCTCAATAATCTGACGACGACGATACAACATTTCCGGATAACGCTTCAACTGCGCTAGACCAATACCCGCCATCACATCCGTCATATTACACTTATAATACGGAGCGACAATATCATACTCCCATGCCCCCAACCTCGTTTTAGCAAGCGCGTCCTTGTTCTGCCCATGAAGGGAAAGCAATTGAAACTGTTTATAAAGAGACTCGTTGTCAACCCCATCATGATTTCTCCAAGTCAACGCACCTCCCTCTGCTGTCGTAAGGTTTTTCACGGCATGGAAAGAAAAGGAAGTAAAATCAGCGATCTCACCACACATCTTTCCATGCCATTTGGCACCAAAAGCATGAGCGGCATCCGCAAGTACGATAACCCGACCGTACGCCTTCTGGATATCGTTCGCTGGCGAAAACAAATGTTTCTTGCTCTCTACGACAGCGAATATCTTATCATAATCACAAACCACACCCGCAAGATCAACAGGCAAAACAACCTTTGTCCTCTCCGTAATCGCACCTGCCAACTTATCATAATCCATCTCAAACGAATCAGGAGCGGTATCTACCATGACAACCTTTGCCCCCACATGGCAAGTTACGCTTGCGGTAGCAGTATACGTATAAGCGGAAGTAATCACCTCGTCTCCTGGCCCAACACCCAAAACACGCAATATCAACTCCATACAAGCCGTAGCCGAATTCAAGCATACAGCTTGCTCCATCTGACAGCACATGGCAATTAATCTCTCAAATTCTTTTGTCTTAGGCCCCGTGGTGATCCAACCAGAACGAAGAGCCTCGGCAACCTCATTGATCTCTGCCTCTGACATATCGGGAGGCGAGAAAGATATCTTTTTCATAAAACAAACTATTAATAAGTACAATCTCAATAAGATCTAACCAAATAATAGATACCCATCAACTTTCACTGATATTATTGATTTGTAAGTATCCTTGTACTATTAGGAGAATATATTGTAAGATTTCTAATCGAAATTATGAATTTCTGTATCAATATACCTTTAAGCAAGCCTTTCGCTTAATATTGAGAGTAGAATCTTTCTAAACACCTCTACATCCATAAATATATCTTTTGGATGGTTATTACTATATATTGGGATGCAAATTCTATTAAATTATAATGATCCTTTCATTACATTTATCATTCGATCATACATATCACTTAAATTTCTTTTAGGAAACCACCCTAAATTTCTTAATTTTTGAGTATCCAAGTCTAAATATAATGTACTTGCATATCCCAATCTAGATATATCTTGTTCTTCTACTACAACCTGAATACCATATTTCTCAGCAACAAGATCTGCCATTTCATAAATAGAACAAAATGTATCTTCATTAGCCGCAGTATAAATTTGTCCGATTACACCTTTTAATAAAACTGTAAGAATTGCAGCCACAGCATCTGCTGTATATAAATAGTTTCTTTTCGTTTCTCCTTTAGTTTTCAATATAATATTTTCCCCAGTAATAGCACAACGAGCAAATTCTGCAAAAACTCTTCTATCATTGAAACTGACACCCGGCCCAAAGGTCTGAGATAAACGAACTATTTTAGTAGGGACTCCGTATTCCATTGCATAAGAACAACATAAGTTCTCACAAAGTTGCTTACTTAATGGATAGCTATTCCTAATATTTGTCGAATCAAAAGATCCAGCATCTTTCTCCGTCACTTTGTATCCTCTTTTAGGAGTACCAAAAACTTCCATTGTTGACAAATAGACAAAACCTTCTACCTTTTTTTCTCTTGCGAATTCCAAAAGATTACATGTTCCTTCAAATGAAACCCTTATTACTTCAACCGGATTACTCACAAAGTATCGACTAGATGTTGGATTGGCACCATGGATAATATAATCAATTTTACTAGCATTAATTATTATATTTGTTATATCACCAAGTACAAATTCCAATTCATCATAAGACTTAATAAATGTCTCATATATCTTTTTTTTTGCCTTATCTTGATTCCTAATTAGTGCTATAACTCGTAATTTAAGATTCATCTTTCTACTCACATATAATAAAGTCTTGATTAAAGTTGAACCTATCAGCCCTGTAGCACCAGTAACAACAATTGTTTTTTCTTTTAGTTTTTTCCAATCTATATAATCAGCTAATAATATAGATTCCATATCATCTTCATATATCGACATACGTTGTATACCTTCACAAATTTTCATATACCCAATATTTGTAGATTCTCTCTTGCATCAATGATCGCTCTAAAAATATAAAAGTCCCCGGGAGTCGTAATTTTAATATTCTCTGGCGTTCCCTCAACAGTATACAATTTATAACCATAATTTTGCATTAAACAAGCAGAATCTACAAATTCTTTGCCACCGTCAACTTGAGCTCTATAGTGAGCATCCAAAATATCTTTTAAATAAAAACATTGCGGCGCCTTAGCCAATTGACATTGAGAACGATCTATAATTTGTCCTACTTTACCTTCTTCTCCTTTCAATGCTATAGTTTCTATAGCTGGAGAAACAGTTACAGCAGAACCATGTTTTCTTACACATTCTAAATCTTTTGTAATTGTTTCTTCATCAATAAGTGGCCTTACTCCATCATGAATCAAAACAATAGAATCTCCAGAAAACTGCTCAGCGGCCTTACTCAATCCTTTATAAATAGATTGTTGTCCAGTATTACCCCCCCAGGAATAATCGCACAAATTTTTTTGACAAATGATATTTTTCTGCCAAATCAAAACAGTAATCTAGCCAATCCTGAATACTAACTAAAATAATATGATCTATCTCATTATGTTGTTGAAATTGTTCCAATGTGTAAACTAAAATAGGTTTTCCATGTAATTCTAAAAATTGTTTTGGTCTTGTTTTCGTATTCATTCGTTGACCAGTCCCACCTGCAAAAACAATAGCAATATTCATTAAATCATTTTATTTTAACATTAAACATATTTATCACTTATTACAATAATAAATCCCTTTAAACTTTTTATATGACTCAGTCGTACTTAAATAAACAACTTCATGCTTCGTCACTCTATGTTCAATAGGAGGTAGCTTCATATAGTCTCCCCAAATTCTAGTCAAATAACGTTTATATCCCACCATTACAGGCAATTGATATCCCTCAAAATCTTTTCTTATCACATTTTCAAAATCCTTTTTTTTGGATGTCTCAATAGCATTCCATGAATAGCACCTATTAATTCTGTAACCTCAGCACAATCATTCCAAGAATATTTAGACATCTGTTTTTCCGCATGTTTCCACAATCTATAGCGTATATTTTGAGATGGTATAATTTTATATAGAATACTAGTAATCATCCTTATAATTAAGCCCTTATTATTAGGCAATCGCTGAACATTAAATAAGCTAAACATAAAAGCATTGAATAATTGTCTTAGTCGTTTAATAAAAGGTTTAGGACAACCATCAATGGGCATAATCTCTAAAGCTAAACCATGACAAATATCTTCTTGTACACTATGCTTATTTATATAAGTCGTCCCGACATCCCGAATAGAAGCACCTCCATCATGATAATTATGATCTTTATCAGTACGGCAATATACATATCGATTAGTATCTGAAAACTTATTCCAAATTTCTCCTAATTTTTCATAATCTTCACGCGGCATAAATAAATCAATATCATCATCCCAAGGTATAAATCCATGATGACGTTCTATACCTATAAGACATCCACCACAAAGTGAATATCTTAAATGATGTTTCGTACAAAAATCATCGAAATACAAAAGTATTTCTAACATTTTATTTTGTAATTCTTTAATATCTACTTGTTCAATTTTCATACTTAATTTTTTAGTATATGTAACTACTACCAAACATCCCTAGGTTCATAATTGTATGACAATAAGAACTTATCATCCAGTCCTTTATGAACTTTACACAGAAGCACCGACACAGCGTCATTTTTTATCAATTGTAATAATCTCAGATCATCACAAAAATCATATGTCACTAGATAAACAAATCTAAATTGACTCGCAAAGATTTCTTCAAAACCGCTTCAATACTTTGATAAAATCGATACCACAAGACCTTTGACAGTGACACATGGAATGGCATAATTTTCATTCGTTTATAATCTTTCACTATTTTTCTCCAACACAAAATCGGATTATGGAATATTTCATTAAGGTCATCTTTATAACTATGGCCAAAATTTGCGCCTACTACATTGGTCCCGTGTTGACGATATAAAATTGTACTCTCATCTATATAGTCATATACCCCCTTCTTAATGAGAATATATTCAACCCAATTATCATGAGCTCCCATAGTACCCTCAAATTGTCGGTAAGGAAGGACTAATTTCTTAGCTGCATGATTGAACATCTGTGTACAGCCATACGAGGCATGTCTATTTGTCCATTGTTTGTAAAAATTATGTACAAAATCAGGATTACGATTATCCCCTTTCCAAAGTGATGGCATTAAAACTGTCAAATTAGAGTTGACAACTGTTAAATCCGTAAAGACTCCAATAGCTGTATTTTCACTATATTTTTGTTCCAAACTTCTAAGATATAAATAGGTCCGCTCTATTTTATCTTCCATCCACACATCATCTTGATCGCAAAACATATAATAATCTGAATCTATCGATGATAATAGCTGCATAAAAGAACAGCCTGCTCCTAAATTCCCAAAACCATCAGACTTATAAACAATTTGATCTGGATACACTCTTACATACCCTTCTATAATTGAAACCGTTCCATCTGTAGATTTATCATCACGAATATATAACTTCCAATCCTTATATGTCTGATTTAGTAAAGAATCAATCTGCTCCCTCAAATAACGTTCACCGTTATAAGTTGACATTAATATTGCTACCATACTCTACGTTATTTAAATCTCTCAAATCTTTCTAAAGATCTCACACAAAGTCTCTCATAATTCACTCGATCCAATGCGAAACGCACTTTGGAAGCAACAAGTTCCACATCTGTCACATCCACACAATAACCATTATAATCATCCTCGATCAGTTCCGTAGGACCACCCAAATTGGGCACAATGGAAGGAATGCCATAAGCCATCGCCTCCAAAATCGTCATGCCAAAGGTCTCTATCCAAAGAAATGGGACAGACATATTTAACATTAAATCAGCACTATATAGATATGGATGAATATCCGATTGCTCAGGTATAAACTCTACGTTTGTAGGTATCGGTTCTGATATAAATGCATCTATCGCCTCCTTACTTGCACTCAATATCAAGCGAAAATGATACTCAGGAACAAGCGAGGCTAATCTTAAAAAATTAAAGATTCCTTTTATTTTCGACAGAGAAGCGATCATCAAGACCATATTCCTTTTACGCTCCGACAAAGGACGGACACGTACTTTAGCCATAAAATTTGATCCTAATTTATTATATCGGACTATTTCCTCACATCTAGAATCTCGGGCATATTGGGACATCGTATATTCCGATACATAAATCCGCTTGGCTACCGTATGAGTGAAAACAGATTCCATGACTCGTACAGAGAGTGAATTAGAAACAAATTTCTCGTGTATATGGTATACAATCCGTTTCCCATAAAGCCTACCAACCAAAGCGGCATAAAAAGGGACAATTGTATTAATATAAAATGTTTCATAACACCAACCATAAATCAAAGTGAGAAAAAATCCCTGCAATCGAACAACTAGAGCTGACAGTATAGGAATCGGACGACCATGGCAAAGAGGTTGCCAAAAACCGATCATCCGAACATTTGGCAACTCCGAAAGAAATCCCCTCCCATGATTCTTGTTCACAACTATATGCACTTCCTTATCTGCATACTCCGAGGATATTACATTCGCCAGTACACGGGTACTTCCCGTATAATCATTATTATTATGAAAAAAGAGGATAGATCTCATTTATAAGTCTTTTTACTTTTCAAGTTATCACTACCTAGTATATACATGCACATCACACAAAACCAATAAGGATAAGCGTTTTGGTATAAAAAGAAGAAGTAGAATTAGCGTAAATACTCCGATCCTATATTTAAAGCTCATTAAATAGCTATATGTGTAAATTGCCAATCCCAAAATCAAACCTATTATCCCATTTTGAACAAGGTATTTTTTGTAACCAGACACACCTCCATAAATTGTTACATCTATAAGGCTATTACCTGTCCATATCTTTGAGGAGGAAATAAAGTACTGATACACCTTCTCAAACTCAGAGGATACTCGGTTATTCCCCACTATATTCCCGTCTTTATATTCCAGCCTATCCCATATCGAGGTTTGTAAGATATCTGAATATCCAGCAAAAATTCATCAAATAGATAAGCAGACCAATAAATACAATTCCAACCAACAAATTTCTCAAACTATGTAATGATAGATTGAATAAAAAATACCCTATGAACAACGTCACATAACCTGCCAATGACAATGTAAATAACTCACAGATGAACAATATCCGTACATATTTATTTCTCATATCAAACCCATTTGCCATAATTAGAGGAACTATCCCCATTGTCATGTGTCCCGGCTCCATGAAAATACTCATAAATCTAAGATCCGGTCGATTCACATACAGCATGAAGGTATAGAAGTTTTGACAAACATACTGATTATTGTTAAACGTGATAAGGGAAGGGTCGAACGGCATAATACCTGCAAAAAACAATAAATAAGAAACTAACGAGACGAGAACCAAACAAGCCGTCCATTTCGTTATAAATCGTAATATATACTGCTTATCAACACTTTTCAAAGAGAATAAATATATCCAAACAACAAACTTTCCTAAAGAAGTGTATCGTCCTATATCTCCACCGATTATATTCCATAACACAGATGACAATAAAAAGAAATGACCAAATAAGGTTCTTCGTTGTCACGCAAAAATGCCCCGATTCCATTAAGCCTATATAAATCGAGACTAACGCCGCTATCAGTATAGTGAATTCCCGCACATAGTTACCCCACATATACCATGGATACATCGCATCCAAGAAAAGAAAGAATATACAAAGTGTATACAGTCGAAACAACTTACTCTCTTTTTCCATCATCTTTTCTTTATCACCCCTGCCAGAACACCGCCAATAATGGAATAAGGAGGATAGACACCACGAGTGACTAAGGCTCCGACAACCACCACGCAACTATCACTTATCATCACGCTATCCAAAATCGTAGCCTTAGCGCCGATCCAGCAATCATTACCTATCTTTATTCCCTTACGGTTCACACCCTGCAAACGTATGGGAATGGGAGTATCATCTATATGAATCTTAGTCGATACGGACACGTTTGCATTCACCAAACACCTAAACTTAAATACAGCAATCATATGCCCTATTATTTTATTGATTATCTATTGAACAAAATAAGAAGTCTGTATCCTTTTATCAATATTTAGCACTCTACCGCATAGTCTTCCAACCAAATCATAAATTAATGAGTTCATATTCAACTCTTATTCATACAGCCAAATACTTAATTGATCTTTCTCTAAACTCCGCCAGCAAACGATCTACCTTGGCGTAATCGATCTTTAAACTCGCTCTTCCTGACGCTTGCTCCAGCAAGCGATCCTTTAACTCCAATCGCTCCAACAAAGCGGCAGAACGCCCTCCCAAGTTTCCCATGCCTATCACATAGAAGGGCTTATGGAAAAGAACGGAGAAAACAGTTCCATGGAAGGAAGAGGTAACCACGAATGCTGCTTCCTTGAAATAGGAGACAAACGATATAGGATCCAACGTCTGCAAACAACTGTTGCCCGGGTTTGGACAAGCGTGGCACAACGGTAATCTCAACTATCTCGTACCCCAGTTCCTTGCTGATCTTACGAGCTTGCTCCATACAAGCCTCCGATTGTAGCAGGTTATAACAAAGCACGTATGGATACTTTCGTTTGATAGGGAGACAGCGCTTTTCCCAGTCCTCCTTTATCAGCAATAATACAGGATCACAAACCACCCGCACCTCTTGATCCGTCAACGGTCGAACCAACTCTGCCAACTCAACCTCACGAACGGACAGGGCATCCAAATTTTGTAACAACCCCGGCAGAACCTCTCTCTCCCCTCACTCAAACGGCATCGCGACATACTGGCGGCATACGAAATACTCCGGCAAGCCAATCCTTGACCAAAAAAGACCGGGTCGAACTTTCCTCCGGTAAGGCGAGTACTCCAAATCTGGTCGCTTCCTACTATCATGAGATCTAAATCCGCATAATTCGAGGTAGAATAATAGGGAATCAGATGGAGTTTCGTTCGCATAAAATTATCAAAGCCTTCCCAACGCTTTCCCCTGATATCAAATAAGAAAGGCTCCGTAAGCAGACGCTTCACCGCACGCAATAGATTCCGGGAAATCCAATGCCAAAGGGCATGCTTAGCATAACTTTTCACCAAATAGCTTGGTCGGTAATCTATTACATATACCTCATGCCCTTGGCCTTTCAAGTATTCCTGTAAAGCGTAACATTGCAGCATCGCCCCATAATTATGGGCACAATGGAAGGTTAGTACTCCTATTTTCATTATTTTCTCCGAATTACTTTTTTCACATTTTGTTTCAATCCCACCGACAACAATCCCAAAACAAAACCTACAAGTCGTCTCCGGAATGCCTTTACCTCCGCTTTCCATCCAAGAAGCCCGTACTTCTTCAAGGTTCTCTCGAACCCCAATCTCGCATAGTCCTTCTCAAAAGCGATCCGCTCGGGATGCAAAATCGATGGATGGCACAATTGAGGTTGTAAGCAATCTTCTAATGGAATGGCCTTATATTCCATATTCCCCTTTACTTGCTCAAACCAATTCTCACCTTTATCCGTATTAACCAAAATCAATGAGCAGCCTTTGTTATCCGCACCTAGATCAGCAGCGGAAGTATTCTCTATACCCCAAAAATCCGCCACGGTTATATCCGATGGCCGATGCGTATTCGTATAAGGACACTCGCCACATGAACGGCGAAGCATGATATGGGTATAAAATGTATTAGTGTATGTATTAGTGTATGTATTAGTGTATGTATTAGCGAAAAGAAACGATTCCACGTGCGAACGCCAGCCAAATCTTTTCTTGTCCCGGAAATTTACAGCGGTGATTCTCATGCCTTCTTTCGCCTCCAGATAATCAAGGTAATCACGCCAGATAAACGGACCTGGAACACCATGACACACGATATCCATCAAGAACAAACGATCTTGCAAACGTTTGCCGACAAAAGAACTCAATCCCGCCGTCTGGCAAGGTGTTCCAGAAAAGAGTACAAGCAAGCCATTGTTCAAATCCTCTCTCACTTGTCCAAAGACCGTATTCATGTCACTCTGTACATATTTACTTCCCCGGAACTCATCACGTTCGGCCCTCGTTTCTGCTTTCTTATGCACTACCCGGAAATGGCCGGTATAGCCGGCACCATAAACCACGCCTCCCTGCGACAAAATGAAATCGGATAAGGCTACAAACGCAGCACCGCTCTGAGAAGCAGCTATCTCCTCCGGATTTTTGTGCTTCGCAGCATAAGCCAACGGCTTTACCAGATTCAAGCTTCGATCGTAATCGCCATGAAAAGCGCAAACTTTCTCACAAAGTCCGCAATCCACACATAATGAATCATCCACCTCCGGATATAGAAACCCAAAGGTATCCGGAACCATACGGATAGCCCTATGCGGACATACGCTCTCACAAGCCGTACAACCACAACAATCTGTCTTAGTCTTATTTATTCTCATCTTTAAACCTTATTTCTTTAACCGGGAAATCCTTTGCCATACAAACAATCGTTCCTCACGGGAACAGCCGACAAACAACACAACGCATCCGGTAACACACACACATACCATCCCGTTCACCACAAAACGGAAAAGACCTTCCTCCATAACGCAAGCAATACAAGCCGGAGCGACCAAAGCCAACATCATGACCCGGAAAATATTTAGCAACACTTTGTGACAAAAAAGCCTGACAGGTAATCCGACCATATCCCGAAGCATATACAGTCGTAAGAATAAGCAACAGAAGGCGATTCCGACAGACAAGGCTATCGTCATTTCTGGCGCATATCCTAACTTCAGCAAGATATACGCAACCGGAAAATTGAGCATCTGACAACCTCCCACCAACAATTGATAATTACGAATATTACCTGTAGCCAGCATCAACATTACCAAGGTATGCGAAACGGACTCGCTTAAGGCATAGAGCAATATCAAACGGACGAACGCCACGGCATGATCAGGAACAACACCCAAGCCACAGCTTCAATAAAATGGGAGTCTCCATCAAGATAGGTAAAGATAGAAGTAACAGCATATAGAAAGAATATCGAGAACCTTGAAAGACCAAACTCATCATATACGCCCGATCTCCGGACGCATACGACTTGGTAATCTGCGGATTCAATGCCATCATAAAATTACTGACAAAACTATTGACCGCCGTATTTACCTGCATCGCTATACTGCGAGCGGCATTCACACCCGGGCCACAAAAGATATTCAACAATACATTCACCCCTTGATCTCTCAATATCCCGGAAGAAGCACCTATAAAATTCCACCCGGCAAAACCAAACACTTTCTTAATCAAATCCATGTTCCAAATCCATCGGAAACGACACTCTGGAAAATGGATTTTACAATAATACGAATAAAGAAATCGTATAAAAAAGCCAAGAGTGCCATCAAGAGTGCATAAAATACCAATCGATCCCATGGAGAAAAATCAATCAAGAATGCTATCGCCAATGTGCCAAACGCCTGAAACACGCTTATATAAGCGAACGCAGACATTCGTTCGTGAGCCACTATACTCGCATTATACGGAATACTCATCAAATTTATGACAAACGTGAGTATTGAAAACTGATAGACCCAGTTAGCGGCTAATAATCGTCCTGCAGGTATATTCATCCGCATATTCAAGAACCAAAGGCCCAAGGTTTCCGAGAATAAGACTATGATCCCTGAGATTAACAACTGTATGACCACCGACACCGAGAAGATCTGAGAGATTTTCTCGGTATTACCACCGAGCCCCATCTCATACGTAATAAAGCGGCTGATCGCTGCGGTCAACGATCCGGAAATCACCGCAAACATGGAAACAAAACCGCCAACCGCCGAGTAAATACCGAAGTCCTCTACCCCCAATACTTGTAAAACAACCCCTACTTGTGTACAGTGTCACCCCCATGATAAGAAGCATACGCAAGTAAAGGAACAGCGTATTCTTCGCTATCCGTTTATTATTATCCGATATAACAGACATAGGAATGTATGTTCTATTTCCTAACGACGCTGATATCAACATCGTAAGAAATAAAACCTTTTCATCTTAATAACTAAAGTTATTGATTATAATTAAAATGAAATAATCTCAGAGAGATCGTTTTCCACTGTTTAGACTTGGTTACAATCAAACTTTCTATTCTGGCTAATAATTTACAAATGAAATCAAAAAAGGAGATTACATCTTCACATTCAAAATCAAAAAAATCATTATAATCGCTGGTAATACGATGTTGTAACAATCTAGAATATAATCAACCTCCCTCTTTTGTCAACAATACTTTATATACATAGTTCAATTGAATAGCCGAACTACGTCATTATAGATTTATGTCTTGAATCCCTCACTAAGAAACAAGGCCTAAGCCATATAAAAACAAGCGTTCTTCCATCACTTCAAAGCTTTGTCTTCACTAACCCTCTACCTTCAGGAATAAAGCACAATTGCATTCAGATTATTTATTCGATAACCCAATCCCCCAACGTATGCCGCTCACTATCAAAATTAATCCCAACCTTTACGATCGGCAACCCACAAAGAGCGAAGCGCTCCGGGTAATTGCGCAAATTGATTTGCTCAAGGGCTATATCCGCAGTCTTGTTTAACTTCAACTCCACGACATAGAGCGTTGTCAATGTGCGCATCACCATATCCACACGGCCTTTGGGGGTACGGACTTCCACGTCCACATACATTCCTAGCAGGCTGAAGATCGTGTAAAGCAAGGACTGGTAATGGCCCTCGTAATCCGTATTGTCACATTGGGGGATGGTGGACAGGAAGGTCTGCAATAAACGCAGGGCATCGTCCATCCGCTCTCCAGCGATCGCCTCGAAAAGAAGGGCTACTGTAGTAAGTCCATCCGCTGTGTATTGATGCAAATAATTGGGCAATAAACTCTTCATCAATCCCATACGTACCTCCTTGTTTGGGATGTCGAGCGTGTACAAATTCGTGAGCGAGGAATAATCCTTTATCGTGATGTAACCGCTCTGATAGAGCAATGGCGTAATATCGACCATCCGTTCCGTGGGTGCATCAAACGACTCTGCCAAAACCTTGCGTGCGCCTATTTGCTGGGGTTTCACGTGATACTTGTTCAGCATCTCGATCAGATAGGTGGGCGTACCGCTACCGAACCAATAGGAATTTAGTTTACTGTCGGCCAAGGCGTTCAACAGGCTGAACGGGTTGTATATATCGGGCGACGGCCACGTGAAATGGTAACCGTCATAATTCGATTTCAAGGCACCCAAGGCACCCTCCGGAGAAACGCCTAGGTTGTCGGCCAAACGACCGATACCCTCGCCCATCTGCTCACGCATCTCCTCCTCCGTGATGCCACAGAGGGCGGCGTACTCCGGGAGCATGCTGATGTTCTTTATATTATTCAACTCGCTGAAGATGCTCAGTTGGGAGAACTTCGTGATACCTGTCAAGAATACGAAACGCAAATAAGGATCGCAGGCTTTCAGCGGACTATAGAAGTTACGCATCACGTCGCGAAGCTTCGGCAGCTCTTTCTCCTCATGCACCACGTCCAGCAAGGGAGCGTCGTACTCATCGATCAAGACAACCACCTTTTGACCGGTCTGGGCGTAGGCACGTTGGATGAGACTTTCCAGACGTTGGTTCGTATAAATAGCGCTCTCATCACGTCCGTATATCTGCTCGTAACCATACAATTTCCTCTCCAACTCACTCAGAAGCCGATCCTTGTCCATATGCTTCGCCGTGCTCATGTCGAAATGAAGCACCGGATACCTTGTCCACTCCTTCTCCAGGTGCTCGATGGCCAAGCCCTCGAACAAATCCTTTCGCCCCCCAAAATAACTATGGAGCGTAGAAGTAAGCAACGACTTCCCGAAACGGCGGGGACGGCTCAAGAATATATAACCAGACGCGCCGTGTGTCATTCGGTAGACCAATTCCGTCTTATCTACATACACATAATTCCCCTCTCTCAATTTGGAGAATGTCTGTATCCCTATCGGATATAATCGCCGCCCTTCCATCTTCGTCTCTGTTTATTGGTTCGTCAAGACAAATATAACGTTATTTCCCTAAACGATCAATTTTCAACCCTCTATTTTTCCATTCCATGCCTCATCGCCCTATACACCTCCTTGAGCGCCCCGGCCCCATACCCTATGAACTCCGGTTCATCCATCTCTACGCATAGTTCTTGTACCAAGCGGGTCAGACTCTGGGGATTGATACTCTTTTTTTTCGCTTTACTGTAGGTGGCGGTGCCTACGTGGGCCTCCGCACAAAACTCACGGATGGAGATTCCTAACCGCTTACGTGGAAATTCCACTAACTCATCAAATAAAATCTGGTTCAAATCTAAATTTTCCTTCATACTATGCTAATTTTCATTAAACAATCATTCGATATTTCAGCCTATAGGCTGAAACGCAGAATCAATTATTAGCAATAGCTTTAGAGAAAATTAATCTGAAATCCTATTGATATGGACCAACAAATGTCTTACTTCCTTCCTCCCATCACCAACACGCTTCCTACCGGGAACTGTACACTACGGGAAGTGTACCGATGGATCACCGAGGATAAATCTCTCGAAACGGTTACCAACGAATTACGCACCTTCATCCGGGAAGGCCGGGTAGCGGAATACCGCCAGCTCAAGCAGCGGCAACTGCCGTTCGTAACGCCCCACGGCGTTTTTTCCCGTCGTAAGAGCGACGCTCTCATCTCCGCCTCGGGGTTGGTAGTGGTCGATATCGACCATCTCGCCTCTCTCGAGGAGGCGGAACAACTCCGGGACCACCTCTTCGAGGACCCCTATCTCGGGACCCGACTCGCCTTTGTCAGCCCCGGAGGACTTGGAGTGAAACTTTTCATCCCCGGAGACGAGACCGTTCGATGGGCCATGAGTTACATACAGCTCCTGTATGCCGACACCTTCAAGGGTGAGGTGGATACCTGTGGCAAGGATATCGCCCGCTGCTGTTTCTTGTCTCACGATTCTAACGCTAAAATATTCATACCATGAACAACGATCTTTCCAAACTAGTAGAAGCGGTACGGACGGCCCATGCCGACATCGCCCCCACTTACGCCGAGTATGTACAATTGGCTTTCGCCATCGCCACCGATTGCGGGGAGGCAGGACGTAGCGACTTCATCAGTCTCTGCGAGCCATCGCCCAAGTTCAACGCCCTACACGCCAACAAGCTTTTCTCCAGTGCCTTGCGCACCGGAAACCAGAATGTCCATCTGGGCACCGCTTTCCACTTGGCCAAGCTGGCGGGCGTGGAAATAGGTTTCAAGTTTCAAGGTTTCACGAAACCCTTTTCCTCACACACACGTGTGAGTACATATAATATAGCCGATACGGTAGATCAAGCCCACGAGACCAGCGATCGGGAAACCGAGGCAAACGACGCCCCACTCCACATCGGCAGTGAGCCTTACACCTCCCTGCCACGGCTGGTACCCGGCTATCCATGGCCCTCGTTGCTACGGGACATCCTCGGTTTCGCCAATAATGCCGAGCAGCGGGATATCCTTTTGCTCACGGCTCTCACCGCCCTAGGCGCCACCTTGGGCAAGACGGTGCGTTGCCTCTATGGGATGCATTGGATCTATCCCTGTATCCAGCTCTTCGTGATCGCTCCGCCCGCATCGGGTAAGGGCATCATGGCGTGGCTGCGTAAGTTTATCGAGCCTATCCACCGGGAGATCCGCCAACAAGTGGACCTAGCGATGAAACAGTACCGCCAAGATTTGGCGGCCTATCATGCCTTAGGCAAGGAGAAAGCCAAGATGGAGATGCCCCAGATGCCTAAAAACAGTATGTTTATCATCTCCGGCAACAATACCGGGACGGGTATCTTGCAAAATATCATCGATTCGGACGGCACCGGTATCATTTTCGAGACCGAGGCGGATACCATCACCACCGCTATCGGGGGGGATTACGGGCATTGGAGCGATACGCTCCGTAACGCTTTCGACCATGCCGGGCTCTCGTTCAACCGACGGACCGATAACGAATACCGGGAATGCGATTCCACCTTCCTCTCGATGGTGCTCTCGGGTACGCCCGGACAGGTAGCGCCGCTTATCCCCTCGGGCGAGAACGGGCTCTTCAGCCGTGAGGTCTTCTACTACAAATCGCAGATCCGGGAATGGATCGACCAATTCTCCGTCGACGAGGTAGACGCCGAGAAGGAATTCCACCGGATGGGCTACGAGTGGAAGGCCACGATCGATCAGCTCAAGTGCCGGGGTACCATTACCTTGCGCCTCGACGAGCGGCAACAAGCCGCTTTCAACGACAGCTTCGTACGTCTCTTCCTCCGTGCCCGGCAATCCAACGGGCAGGAGATGAACAGTTCCGTGGTACGCCTCGCCATCAACCTCGTACGTTTCATGGAGGTGGTAGCCATGCTTCGTGCCTTGGAACAACCGGAACTATTGCAGCCGGCCCAAGGCATCAACAGCGACAACCTAAAGGACAAGATCATCGGAGGCTGGGAACTCCATATCACCGACGATGACTTCGCCGCCCTTCTGACAATGGCAGAGCCGCTCTACCTCCACGCCACCCATATCCTCTCATTCCTGCCTACCGGCGAGATCACCAGCCGAGGCCTCTCGGAAAAGGACAGTCTGCTCAGCTCCATGCCGGACGAGTTCACCACCGTCCAATGGATGGAGGCCGCCGAGCATGCCAACATCCCCAAGAACACCGCCAAGACATGGCTACGCCGACTATGCGACTCCGGAGCCCTCCTGCATGGCGAGCATAAAGGGATTTACTTGAAACCCTTATAATGTACGTACGTGTGTGTGAGGAAAGAGGGTTCATGAAACCTTGAAACTTGAAACCCTCCTATAGTCATTTTAAAATTCAATACAGATGAAAAAAATAGATCTCGCCCGTCAATATTGCCTGTCAGGCACCCCTTCGAACGCTTTGCATAAGTTGAACCGATATATCCGTGACGTGAAAGGACTGAAAGAGGCCCTTATCCGTCATGGTTATCACTCGAAAGACCGCTCCATCACGCCGAAGCAAGTACAGATATTCTATGATTTTTTAGGGGAACCCTAAAATTCTTCTCCTAGAGCGAATAGGTGGAAACAAATGGTATATCCGGGCTTTCCGCCTATCGTATCTTTGCTACAGAAACAAAAACATCAACCTTGTCTCCTATGCGCTACTTTAATTATCAAGAGTTTGAAGACTCCGCCACGGCCCGGCGAGACGGGATCGACAACAGCCTCACCCCGGTGGCCCGGAGGATGGTCACGATCCTAGTGGAAATGCTACTAGACCCGCTACGGCGGGTCTGGGGCAGCCCCATCGTCATCAGTAGCGGCTATCGCTGCCCCGAATTGAACATCCTTATCGGGGGAGCCAAGCACAGTCACCACCTCCTCGGTTGCGCCGCCGACCTGATAGCCGGCTCTCCAGATGATCATCGCCGCTTGTTCCGACTGATACAAGAGACGCACGAGCTGTGCGGACTCGAGTTCACTCAGCTCATTCTAGAGCCCGGCGCCCGATGGATCCATATCTCTTACGTACCCGGCAACCTTCGCTGTCAGGTTATCGATAAAGAAAAGTCGCCTAATTGACTTAAGTCTTTCAAACCGAAGACTTAAATCAAGGAGCACGAAAAGCCAAGTCATCAAGCGTGAGGACTCAACTCATCATCCCCCAAGTTCTTTATGTATCACTTAAAATATCTTACGATTATGTCATTAAACTATTCCATTGCCATGATGGGCAACCCGTTGAAAAAAGAGGAACCCAAGAAAGCCTACGCCAAGGCGCAAACCAACGGCGAGCTCAACTTAAAAGAGCTATCTACCCTGATAGCGAGTAAATGCACGGTGCACCAAGCTGACGTTTCGGCCGTGCTCATCGCCACCACCGAGTGCATGCTGGAAGGTCTGAAAGCTGGCAAGCAGGTGGATTTCGGCGATCTGGGCGCCTTCCGCCTCCAGATCAATTCCGGGGGAGCGCCAAGTGCCGACCTGTTCACCTCCGACTATATCAAGGGGGTGAACATCCAGTTCGTCCCCGGCGAGGAACTTCAAGTCATCTTCCAAGGCCTCAAGTTCAACCTCGTCCCCACCCGGGCCGCCCAAGCCGCCGTCATCAAGGCCCAGAAGGCCGGTAAGACAACGGTGGATATCTCCGGTAAGAACGGCTCCTCGGACAGCGAGAGCCCGGATGAGATATAATGGGGCACGCTTCGGCGTGCTCACTGATACAGACTTCGTATTATCAACCTTATAAAACAAATTTAAATGAGTGAAAAGAAGAAAACCAACGTTTGGAGCGTAATCATCAAAGTAGTCATCGCCATAGCCACCACCATCGCCGGGGCCTTAGGCATCAGTGCTTGCGCTTTCTAGCGCCTTATCCAAGACCTCGTACTTGGAGTGCCGGCTCTTGAACTCGGGGACGATCGCCTTCATCTTGCCTACAATGGCCATATCGTCCCTCGAGCGGCCTAGGCCGACGAGTTCATCTATATCTTGGCAAACCGTATCATAATCGTACTCCCGTACCTTGGCGATCTTGATCTTCGGATGGAAGGTAGGCAGCGTGATCTCCTCGTCGTTCAGTACCTCCTCGTACAGCTTCTCGCCGGCACGAAGACCCGTAAACCGGACCTCTACGTTCTTGGCGCCCGAAAGCTGAATCATACGTTTCGCCAAGTCGATGATACGCACGGGTTTGCCCATGTCGAAGACGAAGATCTCCCCACCGTTACCCATCGTACCCGCCTCCAATACCAACCGGCAGGCCTCCGGGATCAGCATGAAGAAACGGATGATATCCGGATGCGTCACTGTCACGGGACCGCCCTTGGCAATCTGTTCACGGAACAATGGGATCACGGAGCCGTTAGAACCCAGCACGTTGCCGAAGCGGGTCGTAACGAACTGCGTCACGCCTTCCACATGGCCCTCCTTGATCGCCTTGTCGAGGCTCTGCACGTAAATCTCGCAGATACGTTTCGAGCAACCCATCACGTTCGTGGGATTCACCGCCTTGTCCGTGGAGATCATCACGAACTTCCTCGTGCCATACTTCACGGCCAAGTCGGCGATCACACGGGTACCGTCCACGTTGTTACCCACACTCTCACAAGGATTATCCTCCATCATCGGAACGTGCTTATAAGCCGCCGCATGGAACACGTAGGCGGGGCGATGCTCCGAGAAGATCTCCTCCATGCGAGACTTGTTAGCGATGTCCGCCACCAAGGTATAGGCGTTGATATCCCGCCAATCCCTCGCCATCATCAAGCGGATGTCGTGCAAGGGAGTTTCCGCCTGATCTACCAAGATCAAGCGATCCGGAGCGAACGAGGCGATCTGGCGCACCATCTCGCCACCGATGCTGCCGGCGGCTCCCGTTATCAGGATGCGTTGACCACGAAGCAAGCGGCCCACCGCCTCCATGTCTATCTCTATCTTTTCCCGGGGAAGCAGATCCTCGATCTCAACCTTCCGGAGTTGTGTATGCGTCAAATCGCTCCTGCCATCCCATTCTTGCGCCGCCGGGGTCACGTAGATCTTGATCCCCGCCTCCGCCAAACGGGCCACCATATCCGGCTGTTCCCGGATGGAGTCGCTCTTCAAGGGGGAGACGAAAAGGATCGTCGCCCGCTCCCGGCGCATCGCATCGATCAGCTCCTCATCGAAAGGGTACACACGCACTCCCATCAATATACGATTCTGCATGTTCCCGGCCTCCGAGACGAAGCCTGCCAGCACGTACTGTGCGGGATCTTGGTTCTGGATGCTCTTCGCCAAACTGATACCGCCCTGCTTCACGCCGAAGATAAAGGCACGCTCAGCCTTCGACTGGCGAAAGGTCGTCACGTAGAAATACTTCACGAACACACGCATCGCCCACATCAAGCTCATCGCCAGCAGGGAGGATAGCACAAGGTCTCGTTTACGGATATACACCAAGTAAGGCGAAAAATCCGTAAACTCTTGGAAGGTCACCACGCAAACCACACCGAACAGCACGGCGAAGCCCACCCGTTGCAAATCCACGAAGGAAGAGTAACGAATGATGCCCGAATACGTACGGAACAGCCTAAAGCCCACCAGATAAGGCACTAGGCAAACACCCCACGTGAGCGACAGGTGCCAAAAGATGCCCATCGTGGCGAAGATCCCGTTATTCAAGGCATATACCAGCAAGCCTGAAAACAGGATCACCAAGCAATCCAACAGGATAATGCTCCAATACGGCAACGCTTTCCTTGAGAAATACCACGTTGAGAGTTTAGAAAAAAGGTTCATCATGAATAAAATTTGGGGTTCATGTAAGCTGGGGCAAGCCCTCCACCTCACCGGCATGCCATCTTCGGTAGTCAGTCAAGGAGGATTCGGGGACGGTCAGCACCACGTAATCCGTCTCGTCCCGCCTCAAAATATGTTTACGGGCGTACGAACGCAACGAGCGATCCGTCACGGACACCATCACGATCGGGAACGGGTAGGCGAACAGGCGCAGCGGCGTGATCTCGCTATCCGGGAAGGTGAGACACAACTGATAGGCAGAACGCTCGAAAGCCACCCAATAAGGACCCGTACAATATAAATGGATCGAGGTACGGTTCATGCGCTCACGATCCATGATCTCGTTCAGATGCTCGTTTAGTAACGTAACCAAGCGTATGCCAGAAGGAAGAGAAGGCATGTTTTGAATTTTTAATTTTCAATACCCACGTGTTTTAGCCAGCGGTCGTAGTCGGCTAACCGACGGATCAAGGATAATTTACTCTTCTTCGGGGAGGATTCCCGACTCCACGGATCAATCAACTCGTGCGCACGATAATAATAGATACTGCTATCCGTACAACCATAAAGCGTAAGTAGTAATAATGCCAACGACTGCTCCGCACGGATCAAGGGTAAGAACGAGACGATCGTTCCGATCAACGACTTTTGCCGCTCCTCGTCCCCTAGTATCGTATAGGCGGGCAACAAGAGAGAATAGAGCTTGCACCGCATCACGGCAGAATCCAGCTGCAACTCCCCATAGGCACGCAAGGTCTCGGTCGCCAGCTCACGATCTATAGCCGTAACGCCACCATCCCCCCAATGACGGCCCAACGCCTCATGAAGACCATTTTGTATCCGGGAATTGTCCAAACGGGTATATACATGCTTGCCTTCCTCGGCCAAGCTGATCACCTCATACTCGCCCGGCTGAACACGCAATAAAGGAACCCACATCCAGTTGTCCACGCATACCATTACCTCCCGCTCGCCAACACCGGGCTGTATTACTACACTTGCCTCAACACCTTTGAAACGACCATCCGTAATGCGTATCCGGTCACCTTTACGCAAATAACCCGCTTCCGGCACATACACCGGAAGCTCATCCGAATAAGAACGAGCCACCCAACGCAAGTTTTCCATCTCACGATCGGAGACAAAAGGATACGAGCCACGGCCATCCACGCTAGGCAGGAAATTATACAAGGGAAAATCTCGTTTCAAACGGAAGATCTCATACACAGAAGAGCGGATAAACACATAATTGTAGAGCAACGGACGGTGAGTCTCCACCAAACGCCCCTCACGGCGATGCATCTCCACGAAAGAGGGGGCGAAAAAATCGAACGTAGGCTCGCCCAAACGCACCCTGCGATCTAACTCCTTCCGCAAACCCTTGGCTGGACCTTTGTGACAAGCGGGAAGAGATAACACATACCATCTTACGGTGTGGACATCACGCAATGGTAAAGGGGGAAGATCATGACCCATAGATACTTCAATGCCATATCAGCACATTCTATTAATACACTGATAATCTAATACTTAAATCAAATATTCTTTTCTATTCCCGAAAATTTTAAAGCAATAGAAACCATGTCAATATCTCTTCTATCGGGACGTGGAAGATCGGCTACTTGGGAAGTAGCGTAAAAGATAGGAAATGATTATTACCCAGTTGTAGAGACGGAGCGTGCTCCGTCTCCCACCGTCTGGCAGTAATTAAAATACCCATTTGAGGGGATAAGACGGGGCACGCCCCGTCTCTACACGATGTTCGTACGATTTTTTGGGGAGACGTGATGATGCAGGAAATATGAGGTCGTTTCGTCTCCATTGTCGTGCCCATACACCACGAATAGAAACGAAAAATCGAGGAAAGATAAATTCAGAAAACAAACAAAGCCTACACAAAGCCTAAAAATTGTTTGTTATTCGGTGTTTTTTACTAAATTTGCGGCGTGGAAGATTACGCTACTTCCCAAGTAGCCGATCGCCTACCCCACCTTTGATACATTATTATATATGCTCTCGAAGCAAGCCTTGTTCACCGCAGACATCTTATCCAAAGAGAAGCTCTTCAAATAGATTTGCGTCGTCTTGATCGATTGGTGTCCCAGCAATTCGCTGATCATCTCGATCGGTACACCCTGTTCCTTCAAGGTCGTGGCGAAAGAGTGACGGATTGAGTACGAGGTAACCATTTCCGTCACACCACAGGCATTTGCCAGTTCCTTCAAGGAACTGTTGAAATCAGCCAAGGCAGAGGTATATTCCCGGAAGGCCTCTTCACCCGTTTTCGTCCCACTCAAGAAAGTGAATAGATAAGGAGAATCCCTAAGCGTGTCGGTCATTAACGCAGCCAACAACTCCTTGGCCACAGGCTGTATCTCGACCAACATCGGCGTACCCGTCTTCTGGCGGTTATACCTCAAGACACCACTCCGGATATCACTCTTTTTCAAATGAGCGAAATCGACAAACGCCATACCGCAAAACAAGAACATCAAACACAATGCCCGCTGTGTTTTCCGCAGCCCCGAATCATCCAACGGAGCGGTCATCAACAAACGCAAGGATTCCGTAGGCAACGCCTTCTTCTGTTTGCTTTTCACTCCCATGAAAATTCCCTTGAACAAATAACGGGAAAAAGGAGCCTCCCCATTCTCCATCGCCAACCCATACACACGGCGAATCCTACGCATATAGGTAGACACCGTATTCCACGAGCATTCCCGGTCCCGCAAATAGTCTTGATACCTCAAAAGCATTTCCCGGTCGATACGGGTATAAGGAATCACCTCCTGCCCACAAAAACACAGGAATGAATTCAAGGCATCTTGATAACTCTTGGCGGACGAATAACGTCCTTGCTCTCTCAATCGGGCTATATACATCCGCATACCCTCCGCTAAATCATACTGTTTCATATTTTCACGTATAAAAAAAGTAAATTACAATAAAAAACACGGTTAATTCGTGATTGTCTACTTACATTTGCAGAAAAACAAATACCATGGACAAGATCGTAGAAATAGCCCGGTTCACCTATCCGGCGGATGCCCAACCGCTGATGGCCCTGTTGAGGTCGGAAGGGATAGAATGTTATCTCCGCAATGAGTTAAGCAGCCAGATCATGGCCGGTTACGTAGACGTAGGCGGCGCACGGGTGGAGATTCTGGAAAGCGACGTTCCCCGAGCCATGAAGATCATGGAGGAAGGCGGTTACGACCTGCCCCGGGAAGACGAGCAAGCGGAACCGGTAGAACAAGTCGCCGGATTCGCACGTCATATCCCTTTTCTACGAAAATATCCCTTAGAGAAACAAATCATGATCCTATTCGTCATCATAGCTGTCTTTTTGGCTTTGGTGATTTACTTCGGATCGCTTATTTCATCCAACTAAACAATTGTAAACTATGGCACGCAGAAAGATAACAAATAGTCAAGCCGTATGTATCACCTTACTATGGGGTGTCTTATGCTACATGCTGCTTGTATACAGCGAAACGATCAATTTCGACGTCATATTTGCCCTTGTAGCCTCCGCTATCATTGTGTTCGTTCCTATCTATAAGAATTTCAAACATAGGAACGAATAACATTTCGTCGTTTTTTCAAACTTAATATATCTAAATGATATTTTTTATGCATTTTATCTTTCAATTATTTGCTAGTGTAAAAATTAGCTTACCTTTGCCACGTCGTTAAACAAACGGCGTACGGATAACAAAATGGTATAACATTCTAAATAAAATCAGTCTTATGAAGGCAAGTGAAGTTTTAGACAACTTAAAGAGAAGATTTCCGAACGAACCGGAATATCATCAGGCAGTATCAGAGGTTTTAGGGACTATCGAGGAAGCTTACAACGAGCATCCCGAATTCGAGAAAAGCAACTTGATCGAGCGCCTTTGTATCCCCGATCGCATTTTCTCTTTCCGTGTAACTTGGATGGACGATAAGGGACAAATCCAGACGAACATGGGTTACCGTATCCAGCACAACAACGCTATCGGCCCGTACAAAGGCGGTATCCGTTTCCACGCTTCCGTAAACCAATCGATCCTTAAGTTCTTGGCTTTTGAGCAAACGTTTAAAAATTCACTGACTACATTGCCGATGGGTGGTGGCAAAGGAGGTTCCGACTTCAGCCCGCGCGGTAAGTCAAACGCTGAAATCATGCGTTTCTGCCAGGCTTTCGTATTTGAATTATGGCGTCATATCGGCCCGGACACGGATGTTCCCGCCGGTGATATCGGTGTAGGCGGACGTGAGGTGGCTTATATGTATGGAATGTACAAGAAATTGGCTCGTGAGAATACGGGTACATTCACGGGTAAGGGTATCGAGTTCGGAGGTTCCTTGATCCGTCCGGAAGCTACAGGTTACGGAAACGTATATTTCTTGTTGCAGATGCTGAAAACCCGCAACATTGATATCAAAGACAAGGTAGTTTGTGTATCAGGTTCCGGAAACGTGGCTCAATATACGGTAGAGAAATTAATCAGTCTTGGAGCGAAAGTTGTCACGATGTCTGATTCCGACGGTTATATCTATGATCCGGATGGAATCGACCGTGAGAAACTGGATTATATCATGGAGTTGAAGAACTTGTATCGTGGCCGTATCCGTGAATACGCAGAGCAATACGGATGCAAATATGTACAAGGCGCTCGTCCTTGGGGAGAGAAATGTGACATCGCTATGCCGAGCGCAACCCAGAATGAGTTGAACGGCGACGATGCCAAGGCTTTATTGGCCAACGGTTGCTTCGCCGTATCCGAGGGTGCTAACATGCCTTCTACGCCGGAAGCTATCGACGCATTCCTTGAGGCCAAGATCCTTTACGCTCCGGGTAAGGCCGCTAACGCAGGTGGTGTATCCGTTTCCGGTCTTGAGATGACTCAGAACGCACAGAAGTTAAGCTGGAGCAGCGAGGAAGTAGACCAGAAACTTCAGAGCATCATGGAAAACATCCACGAGCAATGCGTAAAATACGGAAAGCAAGAGGATGGTTACGTAAACTACGTGAAAGGCGCCAACGTAGCCGGCTTCATGAAGGTAGCTAAGGCTATGATGGCACAAGGAATACTCTAGGTAATTGAAAATTAAGAATTGAGAATTGAAAATTAGTTAGAGAGGAGAGATTGATGATCATATAAGCGAGGGGGATAGGCTTTGAGAGGCTATTCCCCTTTCTTATTTCCGACGAAGTCCCAATTTTCAATTTTCAATTCTTAATTTTCAATTAAAAAGCGGTATCTTAGTGCCGTAAATCGATAAGTATGATAACAGAAGAACTTAGGAAGCTATACCAATCATATACCGGATCACCGGCAGAGGAAATAACGGAGTTACCGTCATCCGGCTCTAACCGCCGGTATTTCAGGATAAAAGGTCCTGAGACGTTGATTGGAGTTAGTGGCACTTCTATTGAGGAGAACGAGGCTTTTATCTATATGGCAAAACATTTCCGGGGGAAGGGCTTACCCGTACCGCAAGTATATGCCAGCTCGGACGACCATTCATTTTATATCCAAGAAGATTTAGGAGATACGCTTCTTTTCAACGCCATCGAGAAAGGCCGTAAAAGCAGTGTATTCGACGAGGAGGAACGCCGTTTATTACACAAGACGATCACCAAACTCCCCGACATCCAGTTCTTGGGGTCCGACGGTTTCGATTTCTCGTATTGCCATCCGCAAGCCGAGTTCAACCAACGGTCTATCCTTTGGGACTTGAATTATTTCAAGTACTGTTTCTTAAAGGCTACCGGGATGGAGTTTCAGGAAAATCGTCTGGAGGATGATTTCTTGAAGATGAGCGACGTATTGTTACGCAGTTCATCCGCCACGTTCCTATACCGCGATTTCCAGTCACGCAATGTTATGGTAAAGGACGGAGAGCCTTGGTTTATTGATTTTCAAGGTGGACGAAAAGGTCCGGTTTATTACGACGTGGCTTCCTTCCTTTGGCAGGCGAAAGCGAAATATCCGGAGGATCTGAGGAATGAATTACTATCGGATTATATCACGGCCCTACGTAAATATATCCCGGTAGACGAGGCTTACTTCCATAGCCAGCTGCGCCATTTCGTCCTGTTTAGGACCTTGCAGGTATTGGGGGCTTATGGTTTCCGGGGGTATTTCGAGAAAAAGCCTCATTTCATCCAAAGCGTCCCGTTCGCGATCGAGAACCTGCGGCAGTTATTGAAGAATGACTATCCGGAATATCCCTATTTATGCTCCGTCCTTCGTGAGCTTACCGGGTTGAAACAATTCACGGATGATATCCAGAAACATATGCTGGAAGTAAAGGTCATGAGCTTCGCCTATAAAAAAGGAATCCCGAACGACCCTAGCGGGAACGGAGGTGGATTCGTATTCGATTGCCGTGCGATAAACAACCCCGGTAAATACGAGCGTTACAACCATTTCACCGGTTTGGATGAGCCAGTGATCCAGTTCTTGGAGGATGACGGGGAGATCACGAACTTCCTCGAGCATGTCTACCATATCGTAGACGCCTCGGTAAAACGATATATGGATCGTGGATTCACCAATTTGATGATTTGTTTCGGATGTACGGGAGGACAGCACCGTTCGGTCTATTCCGCACAACATCTGGCGGAACATCTTAACACCAAGTTCGGAGTAAAAGTACATTTAGTACATAGAGAACAAAATATAGAACAACTCTTTAACCCTACATTATGAAAGCTATGATTTTCGCTGCCGGTACTGGTTCCAGACTGAAGCCGTTAACCGATCACACGCCAAAAGCGCTTATACCTATCGGGGGCAAACCGATGCTAGAACACGTCATACTGAAACTGAAATCCTCCGGTTTCGACCAGATCGTGATCAATATCCACCATTTAGGCAACCAGATCGTGGATTTTCTGGAGGCGAACAACAACTTCGGTGTCCGGATCGAAATCTCGGACGAGAGCGATTATCTGCTGGACACGGGAGGAGGAATCAAGAAGGCCACTTCTCTTTTATGCGGGAACGAGCCTTTCTTGATACATAATGTCGATATCTTATCGAACGTGGATCTCAAGAAACTATACGATACCCATGTACAAACGAACCCGTTGGCTACCTTACTCGTCAGCCAGCGCAATACCTCACGTTATCTATTATTTAATAAGGAGAATAGACTGTGTGGTTGGCGTAATCATGAGACCGGCGAGGTAAAATCTTACTATCCCTATTTTGACCCGGATCAACACAACGAGTACGCCTTTAGCGGAATCCACGTACTCTCGCCCAAGATATTGGAGCTGATGGAAGAATGGACCGGAAAGTTCTCTATCATTAACTTCTATCTGGCTATTTGCGCCAAAACCGATATCAGGGCTTATATGGCGGATAACCTAAAACTATTGGATATCGGCAAGCCGGAAACCTTGGCCGCCGCCGAGGAATGGCTACGACAAAACATCTAACAAAATATTTCACACATGAAAAAAACTAGTTTTATCTACTTACTCTTGTTGATCGCGCTGGGCCTCAGCTCTTGCCAGCAAGAGAAGACTTTCAAGGTTCTTCAATTCAACATCTGGCAGGAAGGCGCTGTCGTAAAAGGAGGCTTTGACGCTATCGCTGACGAGATCGTAAGAAGTAACGCCGATTTCGTTACGTTAAGCGAGGTACGTAATTATCATCAGACCCGTTTTTGCGACCGGATCGTGGAAGCGTTGCAGCAAAGAGGACAAACGTACTATTCTTTCTACACCGAGGATTCCGGTCTGTTAAGCCGCTACCCGATCACGGATAGCACGACCGTCTATCCCTTGAACGATGACAGGGGTAGTATGTACAAGGCCATTACCCACATCGGCGATGCCGAGGTAGCTCTTTACACCGCCCATCTGGATTATCGTAATTGCGCTTATTACGATGCCCGTGGATACGACGGAAATACATGGGACGAGGAACCTCCTGTCACCAATCTGGACACACTCCTATGGTTGAACGAGCAATCTGTCCGTGACGACGCTATCGCTTGCTTCCTAAAAGAGGCGAAAAAGGATCGGGAAGCCGGACGGATCGTTATCCTCGGAGGGGACTTTAACGAGCCTTCCCATCTGGACTGGACCGAGGCGACCAAAGATATGAGAGACCACCAAGGATTGGTTGTTCCTTGGCACGTATCCGTCATGCTGGAGAAAGACGGCTTCAAAGATACGTACCGTGAGATCTTCCCGAACCCTGTAACTCATCCGGGACTTACCTGCCCGGCAGACTGTAAGGATATCGCTTTAGAGAAATTGGTTTGGTCGCCGAAAGCGGACGATAGAGATCGCATCGATTTCATCCATTATGCTCCATTCGAGGGATTAACGCTTACAGATGTATGTATCATCGGTCCGAAGGGTGACATCCTCCGTGGGCAAAGAGAGACGGAAGAGACCTCCGACCCGATCATGACTCCCCTTGGAATCTGGCCTACCGACCACAAAGCGGTTCTTGCCACTTTCCACTTGAAATAAAAAATGGATTCGCGAGCCCCGTCTTACCGGCTCGTCTCGCAAATCCACAAACAACTATCTTCTCTTGAAACGCTATCTTTTTATGGTTTCAATACCACGCCAAGACTTTTCTTCCCATCCATCTTAATCGTAATCGGAGCATCAAAACGTACATGACGAAGATATTCCGTCTCCTCTACGGCAGGTTGCGCATTCAAGAACGCCTCATCGAACCAACCATCTCCCTTAAATGGATTAACCGTAAAATAGCCCACTCCGAACGAAGTCAGGTTCTGGAAGAAATGGGTACCTTGACTCGGGTCTACCCGATAATTCTCCAATCCGCACTCCACGATCACCCGTGCGTTACTGATATGCGGCCATTTCACCGGAATACCCAACCAAGAGTCGCTGCTCCCCCATCGGCCGGGGCCGACTAATACGTATCCTTTCTCCTGATCGGTGAACGAACGGTTCATCTTCTCGATCTCATAAGCGATCAACTGATTATTGGATGAATTAAAAGCGCCCGTCTTCACATAGATAATATCCTGTACGTCGCCAACGATACCATGCCCCAAAACACTGGTAGAAGAAAGGATGGTTTCCTCGTTCTTCACCAAGCTCAGATCCTCGTCCATAATCTCTTTATTATATACGATCGGACGGATTTGCAACAGATAGAAAGTCGCCCTTGTATGATCCGAAGGGTCCATGTTGACAGCGAACTCAATCTCTACCGGACGGCCCATTTCCTGCTGCCCGATCCGTAAGATCTGATCCAACGTATCCGCCAGCGGGAACACGTCATGCTGTAGGATATTCACGAAAGAAAGTATCTTACGACCGCCCGGATAATAACCGTCACGGATAATCTGATCGTACGGATCGTATGTAGAGACAATATATTTCAAGGAACCCTCAGCGTCCGCCTCCTTCAAGCCCAGCTTCACCAAGTTAAAGGCATCATCTACCGAGAAGGCTTCCGCCATATTCTTCAAATCCAAGGCATAGAAACGAGTCTGCGTTTCCCTAAGAGCGAAATCCATCGTACTCATCTGCAAGATGCTATGGGGATGTCGGGGAGAGAAACGCAAGGTTTGCCCGCCATCGACGATATATTTACCCAATCCCAAGGCGATATTCGCGATCCCATCCTCCGCCTTCTCGTTACCGATCGGATAGAAATTCAAGGAACGGGCCACGCCCGACATCGTCGGATAGAAATGATCATTATAACGGGAGCCCACCACTTCTTGCAAGACGATAGCCATCTTCTCCTGATCGATCAAGTTCGAGGTAGCCGTCATATACGCCTTACTATCCTTATAAAAGACAGAGGCATACACCGCCTTGATAGCGTCGCTCACCGTACGGAGCATATCGTATTTCTCCTCGATCTTAGGTACCATATACGTAGAATAGATCCCGGCGAAAGGTTGATAATGCGAATCTTCCAGCAGGCTGGAGGAACGCACGGCGATCGGGCTTTTCACCACATCGAAGAAAGCCATCAAGTCCTCGATTAAACGGGAGGGCAAGCTGGCCCGCAAGAAATACCGGAGGATCGTCTCGTCGTCCGCATCGCCCAGCGCTACCGGATACAACTCGTTCGTCTCCATGAACTCGTCGAAGATATCGGTACAGATCACGACCGTCTTCGGGATATTCACGGCAAAATTATCACTCTCCAGCTTAGGGTATCGCTTCACCATCGCACCGATAAAGGCAAGACCTCTACCCTTACCTCCCAGCGAACCGTCACCGATACGGGCAAAATTACTATACTCATCAAAACGATCCTTCTGATAAACCGCCACGACACCCGTGTTCTTCATCCGGCGATATTGCACGATCAAGTCGAAAATCAATTTCCGAGCCTCATCCATATCCTTATAGTCACTCACGTCCACATGCTTCAAAACCTCGGCGGGCGGAAACATGGCACGGGAATAAAAGAAACGGGAGAAATGATTCCGGGAGAGATGGTAAACCAACGAATCGTCGGGAATCTGGAAGACTTTCTTTTGAAGGTCTTTCAAATCCTTGATGCGCATGATCTCCTCCTTCGTCTGTGGATTCAGGATGACGAAATCGCCGAAACCAAAACGCTGCATGATCTTCTTCCTCAGATCCTGCGGATAACTCTTGGAATTTTTGTCGATAAACGAGGCGTTCAGTTCCTTCGCGTACACATGGTTGCTGGCCTCCGAAGATTCCAGCACGAAAGGAATGATCAAACCCGTTTTCCGTACATACTGTCCGAACTTATAACCGGCATACGGATCTTTCACGCCATTGTGCATAAAACTCATATCCGAGATAATACCCAACATATTATCCCGATACTGATCAAAAATACGTACCGCCTCCTCGTAATTCCGGGCCAATTTGATCTTCGGACGACCCCGCATACGCAACGTACGCTGGTGATCGTTCAACGCCTCCTTCGCGAACATTTGGCTCTGCTCCAGCACGAACTTATATAAATGAGGCAAAGCGGACGAATAGAAACGAATGGAATCCTCCACCAACAAGATGATCTGTACGCCCACGCTGGCCGTATCGTCCGGAGCGTTCATCTTATCCTCGATCAACTTGATAATCGCCAGTAACAACTCCGAGTTACCCAACCAGCTGAACACATAATCGATAGCGCTCAGATCCTCGTTGGCGATCCGCTTAGACACCTCTTTCGAGAAAGGAGTCAATACAACGATCGGGATATTCGGATAATGCACCTTTATCTCGCTCGCCGCAGCGAATATATCCCGGTTATCCATATTCGGCATGCAAATGATCAATTCGAAGTTCCGGTTCTTCAACTCATTCAAAGCCTCCTCCTCGGTAGTCACCTGCGTAAACCGGGGTGGGTAACGGAGGCTTAAGGAAGTATATTCGTTAAATATCTGCTCATCTACACGCCCGTCATCTTCCAGCATGAAGGAATCATATTTCGTAGCGATAAGCAATACATTATATATACGCTTATTCATTAGATTGGCAAACGGGGTGTCTCTGAACACCAAGTCTTTTAAGTTCGGTATACCGCTCATAATAGATTCTGATAGAATTATTCGAGTCAAATGTAAGGAAAAATAATAACTATTGAAACATGAAAGTACGCATTCTGACTGAAACTAACTGAAGATTTTTAGGTTTTCACTGATAAAAAGTAAGCGAGACTCTTGGTCATTCCAAAGAATTACCTACATTTGCCAACAGAATGTTATCCTTTTAAAGAATATAAATGCTATGAAGACTGAAGTTATTTTATCAGCGCTAGAGGCAAAACATCCGGGAGAAAAGGAGTATTTGCAAGCAGTAAAAGAAGTGCTTTTATCAATTGAGGAAGTGTACAACCAACATCCGGAATTTGAGAAAGCGAAAATCATTGAACGCCTAGTTGAACCGGAACGTATTTTCACCTTCCGTGTGCCCTGGGTAGACGACAAAGGGGAAATACAAGTCAACTTGGGATATCGTGTGCAATTCAACAACGCGATCGGCCCGTACAAGGGAGGTATCCGTTTCCACCCGTCCGTTAACTTGTCTATCTTGAAATTCTTAGGATTCGAGCAAACATTTAAAAACGCTTTGACAACCCTTCCGATGGGTGGTGGCAAAGGTGGTTCCGATTTCGCTCCGAGAGGAAAGAGCGATGCCGAGATCATGCGTTTCTGCCAAGCGTTTATTCTTGAATTATGGCGTAATCTTGGTCCGGACAGGGATGTTCCGGCTGGCGATATAGGCGTAGGTGGCCGTGAGGTTGGTTATATGTACGGTATGTACAAGAAATTGGCTCGCGAGAACACAGGTACGTTCACGGGTAAGGGCATGGAGTTCGGAGGTTCTATCCTTCGTCCGGAAGCTACCGGCTTCGGCGCTCTTTATTTCGTACATCAAATGCTGGAGACTCACGGAATCGATATCAAGGACAAGACGGTCGCCATCTCCGGTTTCGGCAACGTGGCTTGGGGTGCCGCTACAAAGGCAACCGAGTTGGGCGCTAAAGTGGTTACTATCTCCGGTCCTGACGGATATATCTATGATCCGGCGGGTATCTCCGGCGAGAAGATCGACTATATGTTGGAATTGCGTAATTCCGGAAATGATATCGTAGCTCCTTACGCAGACGAATTCCCGGGCTCTACCTTCTATCCCGGCAAGAAACCTTGGGAACAAAAAGTAGATATAGCCTTGCCATGCGCTACCCAGAATGAGTTGAACGAGGCTGACGCTCGTAAGTTGATCGAGAACAAGACTTTGTGCGTAGCTGAGGTTTCTAACATGGGTTGTACGGCTGAGGCTGTAGACTTGTTCATCGAGCATAAGCAATTATTCGCTCCGGGTAAGGCTGTCAACGCCGGTGGTGTGGCTACTTCCGGATTGGAGATGACCCAGAACGCTATGCATATCTCATGGACTGCCGCCGAGGTAGACGCTAAATTACATCAGATCATGAGCGCAATCCACGAACAATGCGTAGCTCACGGTAAAGATGGCGAATATATCAATTATGTAAAAGGCGCAAATATCGCAGGCTTCATGAAAGTAGCGAAAGCTATGATGGCTCAAGGTATCGTATAAGAATAAGGTCAGTTTAGGCTAAATAAAAACATAGTTATGAATTCTTTGAACCTTAGTTATGGTTTGAGAATTTCATAACTATGTTTTTTAAGCTCATATCAGCGGACTTTCCCGGGGTTCTTAGCGATAAAATCCTTCCATCCCGTATACTTCTTTTCCGAGATCGGATTATTGGTTTGGAAATAATGACAAACAGCCGCCGCCAACCCATCCGTAGCGTCCAATTGCGGAAGCATAGACTCATCCGGTATCTTCAGATAGCGTTGTAGCATGCCGGCCACTTGTTCTTTCGCCGCATTTCCATTCCCCGTGATCGAGAGCTTGATTTTTAGAGGGGCGTACTCGAAGATCGGGATATCCCGCTCCAAGGCCGCCGCCATCGCTACTCCTTGTGCCCTTCCGAGTTTCAACATACTCTGTACGTTCTTCCCGAAGAAAGGCGCCTCGATAGCCAACTCATCCGGATGGTATTGATCGATCAAGGCCAAGACCCGTTCGAATATCTTACGCAGACGGAGATAATGATCCTCATATTTATTCAATTGCAGGATTCCCATAGCTTCCAGCTTCGGTTTATTCCCCTCGATCTTCAAGATTCCGTATCCCATCACGATCGTACCGGGGTCTATGCCTAATATAATACGGTCCTTGATCATTTAGGTAGCTCTATATCTTCCAACAGGGTAGAGAATCCTGCGATTTTCTCTTTATAACGTCCTATCAAATCTTGCTGCAAGGCTCCGCCTTCCTTACGCACCCACTCATTCAACGAATCGATATCCCTCGTATGAAACTGTACGGAAAAACTTTCACCTTCCTCATTCCGCGAATCCAAGATCCGTCTCAAATAAGGACTATAAAGGATACCGCTCTCGGAGGCTTTCGGTATATAACTATTCTTCAAATATTCCAGACACTCATCCACGATATCCTTATGGATATGAAAAGTCGTATTATAAACTATCATCTTCTTTCCTTTCTCTTGAAATTTCTTATACAAAGATAGCGCATATATCAAGAAAAGCCTTATATTTGCACATGAATTAACAAGACGGGGCATTAGCTCATCTGGCTAGAGCGACAGACTGGCAGTCTGTAGGTGATCGGTTCGAGTCCGATATGCTCCACCAATAATAAATTAAGCGGTTACAAAACAAGTAGCCGCTTTTTTTATTGATAAAAATCGTTTTGTTTTGGCGTTTTGTTGCATTTGGTGACGCAAATTTGACGCAAATAATAACGCTGTTGCGTTCATTGCATTTCCGGTTTAACACCCAGTTTAACCTTACCTCCCAAACCTCGCTAGAACCGCAGCCTTATCAAACAAAATTAGGCAGTTACCTAAAAAGATAACTGCTTGATTTTGTGAGCCGAAAGCCGGACTTGAACCGGCGACCTACGCATTACGAATGCGTTGCTCTACCAGCTGAGCTATTTCGGCAACATTTGTTTCTTTATTTCGGGCGCAAAGATACAGGGTTTATTTGACATCTGCAAGAAGATTCGCTAAAAAATCATCTAAATCTGCATCTAAATCTTTTAATAGAGGATCGTCCAGACGAAGCATATCATCATCGATGAAGAGAAGTTCCTCTATTACAACAAAATCCTCATCGGTCAAGCTAACAGAAAGAGGCTTCATGAATCGGGGGACGTCAAAAATATTCTTGGTAGACAAGATCGTAAGAACCGCCTTCACCGAAGCGGCAACCCGCTTATTGAATGCGTTCTCCTCCTCGTTCGAGTTCACCCAATCGAAGATAACGATCTTTTCGATCAAATGCTCCTCATCATCATAAATTTGCAGTTCCCCGCTTTCCGCATCAGCCTGCACATATAAGTCGCTTATAAAATTACCGGACTCATCCTTGGCCAGCTTTTCAACAGCCGACGTAAAAGCGTTCTCGATGAGGGATTGAACCTTTGCCATATTTGCGTTCATATATTAATTCTCCTTTATTCGAATATGCGTCAAAAGTAATAATAATTCACCGAATAACGCCGTTAATCCTCACCAAATTGCACATTTAGTTTCTTATCGGAACGAATTCGTTCGGCCAACGCCTGTACATAGAGTTCCAATAATTTGGTACTCTTATCATTATCACCATTATTACGCTTGAATAAATCGTATGATTTATGAGCCCACTCATAGGCTTCTTTTAAAGCTCCTCTCATCTCATGGCATAGGGCCAGATTAGAGGCCGCCTTCGCCCGGCTTTTCCAGTTTTCCGTACCCCCGGTAAAGCCCGGACCAACGATCTTCCGCCATATCCCATTTCTCATTAGCCGCATAAGCGGAAGCCTCTTTCCAACGTGAACCCATTCCGGTAAAGTACCAACGAGTCTCCTTCTCCCAATGAGGAACAAAATTAGCGTAGACCTTCGCCCCGAAATATTTACCGGCCCCACGCAAAGCATTCTCCGGAGAGGGCAATACCTTATCCAAGATCGGCATATAATCCGCACTTTCCGCCCAATAAATACTATCTTTCATATGTACCGTCGCCAGTGGAGCCTCACGATCGGGAACGTAAATCTGCGTATCACGCCAGCCATCTGCACGTCGATCATTCCCATTACATACCCTTCGCCCAAGGTACCTACGCTTTTCTTCATATCGAACAGCAAGCGGTCGATGGAGATAACCGCATCGGCACCGGTCTCATCGCATAGCGACGCTACTTGCCCTTGGGTAAGTTTCGTATCCAGAAACGCCTGATTATCTTTTCGAACCGCATCATGGTAAAGCAATACGTCGTTAAAATAAGAAGCCTCCACGATAGCCTCCCCTAAAGTACGGCAAGCGTCAAACAGCGCACTATCCGCTTTCGCTTTGCAAGTATCTTGCCTCTCTCCCTGCAAGGTGTATTCGTAACCCGCATCCTCCGGTTGGGGGACGGCATTGTTTACGATAAGTACCTTGGCGACATTCTCAGGAAACGTCACCTCCGCAGGATTATACGTCTCGATACCTACATAATTAATCGTGCTACAAGCGGACAACAAACCCGCTATGCCTATAAAAAGAATGCTTCTCATCTTCATCTATTTAAAAGGGGGCGATTTACGCCCCCACATTATGTCAAATCACTCACAGCCTTGAAATAGCCGATAGACTCCGCGATCCCCAAGAAGGGGTCTTTCATGTCTTTCTCGTATTCCAAGCTACACATTCCCGTGTAATTAACTTCCCGCATCATACGGATCAGAGCAGGGAAGTCGATCTTTCCACGACCGATCTCTATCCCGACTCCTGCCTTCGAAGAATCCGTCACGTCCTTGATGTGCATATCGAACACACGGGTATGATATTTCTTCAAGTCGGCAACAGGATCACAACCGTTACGAAGATCGTGACCAACATCCAGACACATACCGATACGCGGGTCCAAATCCTTCGTATGTTCCCAAACGTCCGTAGCATCGGGATACGTCTTAATATCAGGACCGTGCAAGTGGATAGCGTAATGAAAATCATACTCCTTCACTTTTTTATCCACATAGGGTAAAAGCTCGTAATTCGGGACACCGACGATTAACTTCACTCCTACCCGCTTCGCATAATCAAACGCACGATCTATCTCTTCCTCACTCTTCATATAAATAGGACCTACGGCATATCCGTCACTTTATGGGCAGCGCATTTATCATGAAAAGCCCTAATCTGCTCATCCGTACTATTCAACGGCAAATGGAAATCCTTGATGCAAAGATAATGGATATCTAATCGTTCCAACGTCTTCAACGTCGTATCTAAATCAAAATTAACGAAAGTATATCCCGCCATTCCCAGATGGAACGGGTTTACGGCCTTCGGGGCTTTTGGCTTTACAGGGTCCGGCAAAGCGGCCCGGGCGATCGTGGAGGTACCTAATAAAAGGGCACCCGCCAATCCTTGTTTAAAAAATGTACGTCTTGAGTGTTTCATGGTCTATTACAATATTATATATAATGTATACTGTTTATCTTGGGAAAATAACGCTAAAGGTAGAGCCTACCCCTTGCTGGGAAGTCACTTCTATACGACCGCCGAGCTTTGTGACCAAAGCCTTGGAGATAGCCAATCCCAAGCCGACTCCATTGGTCCATTGCGTCAACTTGACAAAACGATCGAAAACCCGTTCCAATTGGTCGTCCGGGATTCCCTCGCCTGTATCCGTCACATAAAAGCGGATTTCCTGCTCCGTCACGTCATACCCGAAGCAAATATAACCTTTTTTCGTGTGCTTGATAGCATTCGTCAATAAATTAGTGAGGACTTGCGTTAATCTACTCCGATCGGTATAAAGCGTAAAAGGTTGGCAATCATCCAATCGAAGTTCTACATTTTCGGGCATACGTAATAAAATGATACTATAGATATCTTTCATTAAAGCCTTCATTTCATGATTCGCCAAAACGAAAGTCAACGTATTCGACTCGATTTTCGATATATCCAATACGTCTTCTATCAAGCGTTGCAACAATTCATTATTACTTTGTATAATATTGGAGAGTTCATGACGAGTTTCCGCATCTTCCTCATCGGCGATCACCTGCGAGAATCCGACGATGGCGTTCAATGGCGTCCTGATCTCATGATTCATGTTTGCCAAGAACGCAGATTTCAGGTGATCCGCCTCCTCCGCTTTCTCTTTTGCGATCTTTAATCGTATCCCCGCACGATGACGGGCATAGGCGACTATACCCAAGCCCGCACATAGTAACAACACCAAGACAAATCCTCCTCGAAGCATCAAGATACGGACACGCGACTTTTCCGCCTCTAGCTCCAGTTTCTTACTTTGTATCTCTAGTTTTTCCACCTCTCGTTGGGTTTTCAACTTCGCTAAATCCTCGTAATATTTTACCCGCATAATCGAGTCGTGCACTTCTTTAGAATCTCTGTAAGCCCTAGCCGCTTCCATCCCTCTTCCAAGCTTATAATAGAGATCCGCCTTAAAATCCTCCACTGAGACCCAATCACTAAAGCGTTTCTTATCCAAGAGCATTAGTTCCAATTTGTTCGCCAAATCAATGGCCTTCTCATATTTCCCCGCTAAAGCGTAATAATTCATCCAAAGGAATTGAGGCAGGATTTGCTCGGCATTCATATTATTCTTCTTTTCGATATCCTCCATCATCCTCAAGTGCTGATAAACCAAGGAAGGCTCTTTTTCCGCCACGTAATACTGGGCCGAGTAATAATGATAGCGATCTTTTAAAAAAGCGACAGTATGTTCCGCATCCAATTGAGTAATGTCCTCTTTCTCGCACTCTTGTATGCAAGAATCCAATTTATTCAAATACTCCAATCGCAAATCCTTCGTAAGCAACAGCCGTAACACGTAATACCAACGCATCCTAGAGGCATTACGTTCTTCCATGCGAGATAAGATCTCCCGGCTTAATTGAATACCCTCCTCATCCAATCCTATATTAAAATAGAAATTCGCTAAAGCTTGGTTTGCCATATCCACCCCATCCGGATAATTAAAATAGGTCGCAAGATTCCTCAAGCTATCCACCTCCCGGATTACCGCCAATCCCTGCATCCCCTCATTCGCTAAAGAATAGATATTCCATCCTTTCGCCCTACATAATTCCTCGATCCGGTTTGTCGCGATGAAAAGGGGTTCCGCTATTTTCAAATATATTCGCAAGCTATCCGGATCTTGCATATAGTAATAACGCATCAAGAATAGTAAGGCATTTCCTTTGTAATAATCGTTACGTTGCCTCTGTGCCTCTTCTAGTAGCAAATCCGCATATACTTTATATACTTTGTTATGCGTATTGGCATAAAGTAATTCGTTCAAGCGTATTAGTTTACTACTATCCGGCAAAACCTTGATTTCTCTTCGTAAGCTATCGACAAACGTGTCACCTTTCGCCCTATCCGGAATAAGCAAAGTTAGAATCAACGTCCAACAACCAATAAAAAACAATCTCTTCATATATACCTTGAAAAGTTAGCACGACTATCCATTATTCAATGCCCGGCAAGTTAATAAAAATTTAAATGCCAAGACATCAACATAAAACAAGTTTAATATCACATTTTCAACTTATACAACAAAAAGCCTATATCAACCAAAAAAAGATTGATATAGGCTCTTATTTCAAAGAAACGGCCGTTCTATTTATTTTGTCAAGGCAGCGATACTTTCCTCGATAGACTTAATCTTCGATTCGGCATCGGCTTGCTTTTTCTTCTCCATCTCGATTACTTTCGCCGGGGCTTTGCTCACGAAGTTCTCATTGCCTAATTTCTTCATGACAGAAGCCAAGAAACCTTTTTGGTATTTCAATTCTTCTTGAAGCTTAGCCAACTCTTCCTCCACATTGATCAGATTGCCTAAAGGTACGGCATATTCAGTCGTACGGACCAAGAACGATACAGCACCGGCCGCTTTCTCCTCTACCTTGGAGATGGAAGAGAGATTGCACATCTTAGCGATTACGGCGTTGAACGCCTCATTGTGCTCACCCACGATCTGCAATTCCAGCGCATCCTTATTCGGTATATTCTTTTTGCAAAACGAATGGTACGGACACCACCAACGATCTCTTTCACGATCTCGAAAGCATCCAAATAAGCGCTATCCGCAACAGCTACTTCCGGCATTTGGGCAACCATCAAGCTCTCACCTTCCTTACGAGGCTCAAGGGCTTGCCATAATTCCTCGGTAATAAACGGCATGAAAGGATGAAGCAAACGAAGCAAGGCATCGAAGAAACCTAACGTAGCCTCATAAGTAGCCTTGTCGATCGGCTGCTGATACCCCGGTTTTACCATCTCCAGATACCATGAGGAGAACTCATCCCAGAACAATTTATAGACAGCCATCATCGCTTCGCTCAGACGATATTTACTGAAAGAGTCGTCTACCTCGGCAATCGTCTTATCCAGCTGCATCTTGAACCATTTCACGGCGATAGCGGAAGCCTCCGGCTGAGCGATCGTATCGTCTACCGTCCAGCCCTTCACCAAGCGGAAAGCATTCCATATCTTATTATTGAAGTTACGTCCTTGCTCACACAAAGCATCATCGAAAGGAATATCATTTCCGGCAGGAGCCGCAAGCATCAAGCCCATACGCACGCCGTCCGCACCGTATTGCTCGATCAATTGCAACGGATCGGGAGAGTTTCCTAAAGATTTGGACATCTTACGTCCCAGCTTATCGCGAACGATACCCGTAAAGTAGACGCTCTTGAACGGCATTTTCCCTCTGTACTCATAGCCGGCCATAATCATACGGGCTACCCAGAAGAAGATGATATCCGGTCCGGTTACCAAATCACTGGTCGGATAGTAATAATTGATTTCCTCGTTATCCGGGTTATTGATACCGTCGAACAGGGAGATCGGCCACAACCAAGAGGAGAACCAAGTATCCAATACGTCCTCGTCCTGACGCAAATCAGACATGGTCAGATTCGGGTTACCACATTTCTCTTTCGCCAGTTCCAAAGCTTTCTCTTCCGTCTCGGCTACCACGTAACCACCTTCCGGCAAGAAGTAAGCCGGGATACGGTGTCCCCACCAAAGCTGACGGCTGATACACCAGTCCTTGATATTCTCCATCCAATGGCGATAGGTGTTCTTAAACTTCGGAGGATAGAACTTGATGTCGTCCTTCATCACCGGTTCCAAAGCGATCTGTGCGAGGTGTTCCATCTTCAAGAACCATTGCATAGACAACTTCGGTTCGATAGGCACGTTCGTACGCTCCGAGAAACCCACCTTGTTCTCGTAAGCCTCTACCTTCTCCAAAAGACCGGCGTTACGCAAGTCTTCCTCGATCTGCTTGCGGACATCGAAACGATCCATGCCCACATACAGGCCGGCGGCCTCGCTAAGCGTACCGTTATCGTTGAATATATCAATAGAAGGCAAATTATATTTCTCGCCCAGCATATAGTCGTTTACATCGTGCGCGGGGGTCACTTTCAAACAGCCCGTACCGAACTCTATATCCACGTAATCATCCTCGATCACCGGAATCTCACGGCCTACCAGCGGAACGATCACTTTCTTTCCTCTCAGATGTTGGTTCTTCGGGTCGTTCGGGTTGATACACATCGCCGTATCTCCCATAATCGTCTCCGGACGGGTAGTAGCAACTATGGCATATCCCTCCTCGCCTACGATCTTATAGCGAAGATAGTACAATTTGCTATGCTCTTCCTTATAGATAACCTCCTCATCGGACAGGGCCGTCAACGCCTTAGGGTCCCAATTCACCATACGCACGCCCCGGTAGATCAAGCCCTTCTTATATAGATCGACAAAAACCTTGATGACGCTTTCCGAACGTTTCTCGTCCATCGTGAAAGCCGTACGATCCCAATCGCAGGAAGCACCCAATTTACGAAGTTGCTTCAAGATAATGCCGCCATGCTCTTCTTTCCATTCCCAAGCATGCCGCAAAAACTCGTCGCGAGTCAGATCGGTCTTCTTGATTCCTTGCCCGGCCAAACGATTCACCACTTTCGCCTCCGTTGCGATCGAAGCATGGTCCGTACCCGGTACCCAACAAGCGTTCTTACCCATCATACGGGCACGGCGAACCAAGATATCTTGGATCGTATTGTTAAGCATATGTCCCATGTGCAATACGCCGGTGACGTTAGGGGGCGGGATTACAATCGTATACGGCTCACGGCCGTCTGGCTTTGACTTAAAGAAGCCGTTATCCAACCAATACTGATACCACTTCCCCTCTACTTCTGCGGGGTTGTACTTACTAGCGATTTCCATATTTTTATAACTAATTAGTCTTTACACATTTCTCGATCCGCGAAAGTACAAAAAATATAGACAAAAAACGCTGAGCATCGGGAAATATAGTCGGCCGAGACAATAGGCATTCCCTCTCGGACACGCCACTATTCTACAAACCACGACGTGGTTTATACAGACCAAGCCGTGGATTGTACAGATCACGACGTGATTTATAAGGACCACGCCGCTATTTTGAAAATAGAGTGAATGGCAATTACTTTTACATCCGGGGATTTGAAGGTTTATTCCTATAACAAGCAAACTATTTATAACGGTTTTTCTATTCCGCACTATTGCAGTTTCGCGTAAATGCCTGTATCTTCGCGTACTATAAAAAATAGATATGAGAAAGCGATCTGAGTATAAAGGAGGGGATAATCGACGTAAACCCTCTAAAGAACGACGGGTAATGGTAGGTGAAAGTAACACTTTGCTACCTTTCCTGTTCGAGTTATTAAAAGAACAGAGCCGTTCATCCGTGAAAGGATTATTGAGCAGGGGACAGATCTCGGTAAACGGGAAAGTCACCCGGCAGTTCGATGCCCCGCTGAACCCTAACGATACGGTCGGAATCAACTATGGAAGAGGGAAGGTGGAATTCAACAATCCGTTACTTAGAATTGTTTGGGAAGATGATGACCTCATCGTGATCAACAAGCGGGAAGGCTTGCTATCCGTATCTACCGATCGTGTTAAAGAGCGTACGGCATATCGCTTATTAAGCGATTATGTGAAACAATCCGATCCTCGTAATAAGATATTCGTTTTGCACCGTCTGGATCGGGATACGTCTGGTATCATGATGTTCGCTAAAAATCAAGGCGTAAAGGAACAACTTCAATCCAACTGGAGCGAAATGATTACCCAACGTACCTATGTAGCGGTAATAGAAGGCCGGCCGGAGAAAGATACGGATTTGATCGTTTCCAATCTTGTTGAGAATAAGAATATGCAAGTGTATGTGACGTTGGAGGGAGACGGAAAAGAAGCGATCACTCGCTACCGCCTGTTACAAACGAACAATAGCTATTCGCTTCTGGAACTGGAACTGGAAACGGGACGTAAGAACCAAATCCGCGCCCAGATGCAATCTATCGGTCACCCGGTAGCCGGCGACACCAAATATGGAGCGGAGACGAATCCTGCGGGACGTTTGATGCTTCATGCCCGTAAACTCTGTTTTATCCACCCGGTAACGGGAGAGGAAATGCGTTTTGAGACCCGGATTCCGGAGATCTTTTCATCAACAGCAAAGTAACTTTAGCAATAAATAATAAAAATGAAGAAACTCATCAGTTCGATCATGCTGGCGCTATTAGCGCTGGTAGCGCAGGCACAAATACTTACGCCTGTCAAATGGAAAATTAAACTAGACGACAAGGGTGGCGCACCCGAGAAAGAGATCGTCTTTACCGCCACGGCGGACAAAGGTTGGCACCTGTATGACATGAACCTGCCGGAAGGAGGTCCTGTATCTACATCTTTCACATTCGAGACATTGAATGGAGCTGAACTGATTGGCCAACCGGTTCCTTCTGTAAAGCCGACCACGGTTTACGACGAGCAATTCGCCATGAACCTTCGTTGGTATCCGGGTACGGTATCGTTCATCCAAAAACTAAAAATTACCGATCCCGCTAAATTCAAGGTAGAGGGCGAGGTGGAATTTATGGCTTGTAATGACGAGACTTGCCTTCCCCCAGATCAAATACCTTTCTCTTTCGATAAGAAAAGTATCCATGTAGATCCGGCGCTGGCAGCTAACAGCTCGACTACAGAGGTGGATAAAGAGGACGCCACGGCCATACAGCCGGATACGCAAGTCGTAGCGGAAGAGGCCAGCGAGTTGAACACTCCGGACCCCGCCGCAAAAAAGACACCGGCTACGACATCTCCCAAAGCGTCCGACAGCTTAACCGACAGCCCGAATCTTTGGTCTCCGGTGATCGACCAATTGAAATCGTTCGGCGACGCTACGGTATCGGCGGCAGATACCTCTTGGTTATTCATCTTCTTCGCGGGTTTCTTAGGTGGTTTGATCGCCTTATTGACTCCTTGCGTTTGGCCGATGATCCCTATGACGGTTAGCTTCTTCCTGAAACGTACGAAAGATCGTAAGAAAGCGATTCGCGACGCTATCACCTATGGATTATCTATTATCGTAATCTATTTGGTTATGGGCTTGTTGATTACCGGCATCTTCGGAGCGAGCGCATTGAATGATTTATCAACGAACGCGATCTTTAATATCCTGTTCTTCTTGTTGCTGGTAGTATTCGCAGTCTCCTTCTTCGGAGCCTTCGAGCTGGTATTACCTGCGTCATGGACTAGCAAATTGGATAGCAAGGCCGATTCAACGACCGGTATATTGAGTATTTTCTTTATGTCGTTTACGTTGGTATTGGTATCTTTCTCTTGTACGGGTCCGATTATCGGAACCTTGTTGGTACAGGCAGCTTCGATGGGAACGGCGGTAGGACCGGCCATCGGCATGTTCGGTTTCGCTTTGGCATTGTCTATTCCGTTCAGTCTTTTCGCCATCTTCCCGAATATGCTGCAAAGTATGCCGAAATCCGGCGGATGGTTGAATTCCGTGAAGGTCGTATTGGGCTTCTTGGAGTTGGCATTGGCTTTGAAGTTCCTTTCCGTAGCGGATTTAGCGTATGGCTGGCGTTTACTAGACCGTGAGGCTTTTATCGTGCTTTGGATCGTGATCTTCAGCTTATTGGGTGTTTATTTATTAGGAAAGATCAAGTTTAGCCATGATAGCGAAGTAAAATATGTATCTGTTCCTCGTCTGTTTATGGCGATTATCTCTTTCGCTTTCGCCATTTACATGGTTCCGGGACTTTGGGGCGCTCCGTTAAAGGCGATCAGCGCATTCGCTCCTCCGTTGTATACACAAGATTTCAATCTATACAAAAACGAGGTACACGCCGCATTCGACGATTATGAATCCGGTATGGCTTATGCCAAGAAGGTAAATAAGCCGGTCATGATCGATTTCTCCGGTTTCGGTTGCGTAAACTGCCGTAAGATGGAGGCTTCCGTTTGGACGGATCCTAAGGTGAAGCAAATGCTAGAAAATGATTACGTGCTAATCACTCTCATGGTAGACGATAAGACGAAACTCCCGCAACCCATCGAGATCCAAGAGAACGGAAAGACTCGTAAGCTGAAGACGATCGGTGATAAATGGAGTTATTTGCAACGAAGCAAGTTCGGTTCTAATGCCCAGCCATTCTACATCTTATTGAATGACGAGGGACAGCCGCTCGGACCTTCATACGCATTCAATGAGGATGTTTCCAAATACATCCAGTTCCTTCAAAACGGATTGAAAGAATTCAAGAAAGAACAACAATAAAACAAACAGAGGGCCGGGTTCTACCCTGCCCTCTTTCTTTTACAATCATTATAGAATAAGTAAATAATATGGCAACTAGAGAAGAGAAGATGGAAGCCTTCGGGCAATTACTCGACATTCTGGATGAATTACGGGTAAAATGCCCTTGGGATCGTAAACAGACAAACGAGAGCCTCCGCACGAATACGATCGAGGAAACCTATGAACTATGCGAGGCCTTGATGCGTGAGGATAACACAAACATAAAAAAAGAATTAGGAGACCTGTTATTGCACATCGTCTTTTACTCCAAGATCGGCGAGGAAAAAGAAGCTTTCGATATCAAGGATGTCTGCGACAGCCTTTGCCAGAAACTGATTTACCGCCATCCACACGTATTCGGAGATACCTCCGCCGATACCGCTCAAAAGGTAGAGCAAAGCTGGGAGCAGCTTAAGTTGAAAGAAAAGGGGGGTAACAAAACCGTACTGGAGGGTGTTCCCGCTTCCCTCCCATCCGTAGTAAAAGCGCATCGTATCCAAGATAAGGCCCGTAACGTAGGTTTCGACTGGGAACAACGTGATCAAGTATGGGATAAGGTACAGGAGGAATTTAATGAGTTGAAAACCGAGATAGACAGGATGGACGCAGATAAGATGGAAGCTGAGTTCGGAGATCTCTTCTTTAGCTTGATCAACGCTGCCCGCCTATACAAAATAAATCCGGACAACGCATTGGAACGCACGAACCAGAAGTTTATCCGCCGTTTTAATTATCTAGAGGAGCACACGATCCAAGAAGGTCGTTCCTTGAAAGATATGACATTGGAGGAAATGGATCAACTGTGGAATGAGGCCAAGGCCAAAGGCTTATAAAGCAAGGATAAGGGCAAAACAAAAGGGGAACCGACATCACGTCGCCACCCCTCCCTTAACTTAAACGCCAAAACTAAATCTAAACAAAAAACACAAATAATGATAATATTTTACTTTTTCTGTTTTTCTTCCTTTTTATTGTCCCGACCACTCTTCATGAAATTCCGGACAAACTTATATTCCGCATTTCGGTACTTATAGACCTTTTCTTTTGGGAGAAAGTATCTTCTTGAATCTCTCAAAATACTCTTTTTCCAACTGTGCCTCTTTTATCTCAACATCCAGACATTCGTCTATCACTTTGTTATAATCAGCATCTGTCGGATTCTCCTTATGTCGAATTTCTTTTGATAACTTACGACATTCACGACCTACCTCAAATTTTTTCTGTCGCAACTCATTGCATAAAGGAATAAATTGTGCAGCTTCCTCAGGTGTAAGGCCAACTTCAGCCGTAATAAAAGCATTCCGCCTTGCTTCGAATGCTTCTCTATCAAAATGTCTTTGCTCTTTCTTCTCTTGTGCCGTAGCATTGAAAGAGAGTAGAACCGAAATCGCTACAAATGTAATGAAAAATATTTTATTCATACAAGTATTATTACAAAAATCTTCGATAAAATTACTATTTTAAACTTTATTCAGAATAGGAAAGTTCCTCTTCTAAAAGATAATTAGCGTATTGAGCTTCCAAATACTCCAAATACTCCTCATCTTCTTCCGCTTCAATAGCGTCTAAAGCCGTTGTCGGGACTTCCGTCCGGACCAGTAAAGAATCAGACGCAGTACTACCATCGGAACCGTTTATTCCCACGATAGCCTTGAAAAACAAACCAAGACCAGCGAATACCGCAGCCATGTACAACCACGGACGAACACGATCCATCAAGGAAATCCGTTTCGCCCTCTCCTCCGGCTTCTCGGGGAGCTGACTCATGATCCGCTCCGTAAGCCCTTCCATATACCCTTCCGGTACAGTGAAAGGATTAGTTCCTTTCAAGCGATCTAGGTTTTTTTCTTCTTTTTTCATACTTTTTCTCTTTTTATATTGCTTTGACAGCGATTCGGGCAAAAGGTTTAAACCTCTTTTGTTAAAAACTCCTCGATTTTTTTCACCGCATGATGATACGAGGCCTTCAAAGCCCCGACAGAGGTACCTAGTATCTCGGACATCTCCTCGTACTTCATCTCCTCGTTATACTTCATATTGAAAACCAAGCGTTGTTTCTCCGGCAAGGTAAGAATAGCGTTTTGCAATCTTACCTGTATCTCGTCACCATCGAAGTATTCATCACCTTTCAAACGATCCAGCAAAAAGGTATCCGCATCGTCGATAGATACGTTATTCATATTTCGCTGTTTATTCAGGAAAGTAATGCACTCGTTGATCGCGATCTTATAAAGCCATGTAGATAATTTGGCCTCACCGCGAAAAAGCTCGATGTTCGTCCAAGCTTTCAAAAATGTATTTTGGAGTAAGTCGTTCGCATCCTCATGATCAGTACCATCTTTCGTATATGCCAATACAACTTCTCGCCATACAAGCTTACGACCTTGGCGAAGGCCTCACGTTGTCGGGCCGGGTCCCGAAGCTGTACTACAATTTCGTCTTCTGTATAGGATTGCATTTTTTCTATTTTGGGAAGTGCCCAGAACAGGACTCGAACCTGCACGATCGCAAAACCACTCGCACCTGAAACGAGCGCGTCTACCAATTCCGCCACCTGGGCTTTTTTTAATCATTCTGAAGCGCAACCTATCGGTATTGCGCATACAAAGGTAATCGTTTTTTCCAATTAGCAAGCAAATGAAAATAAAAAAAGCGACCGTCCCTTCCGGAACGGCCGCCCATATCATTAATCACGGGAGTCGATTACATCATACCGCCCATTCCGCCACCCATACCCGGGTTCATCGGAGGCATAGCCGGAGTCTCTTCTTTCTTCTCTGCGATCACGCACTCAGTAGTCAAGAACATACCAGCGATAGAAGCTGCGTTCTCCAATGCTACGCGAGTTACCTTAGCAGGGTCGATGACACCAGCCTCACACAAGTTCTCAAAACAGTCCTTACGAGCGTTGTAACCGAAGTCGCCCTCACCTTCCTTCACTTTCTGAACGATAACGGCACCTTCCTTACCTGCGTTAGCTACGATCTGGCGAAGCGGCTCCTCGATAGCGCGCTTAACGATCTCGATACCTGTAGTCTCGTCCTCGTTGTCGCCCTTCATACCTTCCAATGCATCGATAGCACGGATATAGGCAACACCACCACCGGGCACCGTACCTTCTTCGATAGCGGCACGAGTTGCGTGTAATGCGTCATCCACACGGTCTTTCTTCTCTTTCATCTCAACCTCAGAAGGAGCACCTACGTAAAGAACAGCTACACCGCCGGCCATCTTAGCCAAACGCTCTTGCAATTTCTCTTTATCATAATCAGATGTCGTATTCTCCATCTGGATCTTGATCTGGCCGATACGAGCTTGGATAGCCTCCTTGTCACCAGCACCATTTACAATGGTAGTGGTATCTTTGTCTACCGTGATCTTCTCAGCGGTACCTAGCATATCCATTGTAGCACCTTCCAATTTCAAACCTTTCTCCTCAGAGATAACCGTACCGCCTGTCAATACAGCGATATCTTCCAACATAGCCTTACGACGGTCGCCGAAGCCCGGAGCCTTAACAGCGCAGATCTTCAAGGAACCACGCAGACGATTCACTACCAATGTAGCCAAAGCCTCGCTGTCGATATCCTCAGCGATGATCAAAAGAGGACGTCCGCTCTGTACGGTCGGCTCAAGGATAGGAAGAAGGTCTTTTAATACGGAGATCTTCTTGTCATAGATCAAGATATACGGATTCTCCATCTGGCACTCCATCTTCTCTGTATCCGTTACGAAGTACGGAGAGATATAACCGCGGTCGAACTGCATACCCTCAACTACGTCAACTGTAGTTTCAGTACCTTTAGCTTCCTCAACCGTGATAACACCTTCAGTCTTCACACGTTGCATAGCCTCCGCGATCAACTTACCGATAGCCTCGTCACCATTTGCGGAGATCTTCGCTACATGCTCGATCTTCTCGAACTTATCACCTACAGCCTCAGCTTGGTTAGCGATGCTCTCTACAACCTTAGCGACAGCCTTGTCGATACCACGTTTCAAATCCATCGGGTTCGCTCCGGCAGTAACGTTCTTTAAACCGACACCAATGATAGACTGAGCCAAAACCGTAGCTGTAGTCGTACCGTCACCGGCGTTATCGTTTGTCTTGGAAGCCACTTCCTTAACTAATTGAGCACCCATGTTCTCGAACGGGCAAGTCAACTCAACTTCTTTAGCAACCGTTACACCATCTTTCGTGATGTGAGGAGCTCCGAATTTCTTCTCGATAATTACGTTACGACCTTTCGGGCCTAATGTTACCTTAACAGCATTAGCCAACTCATCCACACCTTTCTTCAAAAGGTCGCGGGCATCCATATCGTATTTAATCTCTTTTGCCATGATTGTATCTCTTTTTAATATTGTTGTTTATAAAAATGAATTAGATAATAGCTAAAACGTCTGCTTGGCGCATGATCAAGTATTTCTCACCGTCTAGTTCGATTTCCGTACCTGCATACTTACCATACAATACGTTATCACCAACCTTTACAACCATCTCCTCGTCTTTCGTTCCGTTACCTACGGCTACAATCTCACCCTTTAAAGGCTTTTCCTTTGCTGAGTCAGGAATAATAATTCCACCTAATGTTTTCTCTTCCGCAGCGGCCGGCTTAATCAGCACGCGGTCTGCTAATGGTCTAATGTTCATTTTCTTGGTATTTTAAATGTTAATAATATTACGTTTTTAGTTTATGAACTTTGTGTTCACGCCTAAGTCTATGCGAATAGTGTGCCAAACGTATTCACCCGAGTTCGACTGACAATATTTCGGACGAAATAGACAAATATCCGAAGAGATAACTGACAACTTGTCTTTTTGCATCTCTCAAAAGGATTATCAATCGACCAGCAGCGTATTCATGGAATATGCTTTTACGATCGGAGTATAGACTCGATCGCCTATGCGGATGGAAAGGGAACGATCATCACTGGTCTCATTGGCGATAATCAAGGCGATACTGTTATCCGGGTTACGGAATGCCAGCAGATTCGTATAGGCTCCTTCCGTTTCTAATTTATATGCACCGGGCTGGACATAATGGCTGACATGTTTCATCACGTAGTATTCCGGAGTATATCGATAGCTCTTGGTTTGCGGATCTACGACAACCAATGAGTTTTGCGCCCATCCCCAACGACTGATCCCTCCATTTTCCAAAGATATATTCCAATACATATAGGCAGAAACGCCATTATCCAGAAAATGTCGCATCAACCCCCAAGAATACATGGCACCCTTCCAATCGTTCTTGCCATCTCCACATTCTTGCTCGGTTTGGTAAAGCTTCAACCCGGGATAACGTTTGTGGATTCCGGCGATAGCTCCCTTACCCGCCCATTGGAAACCGACACCTTTTACATATTTACCACTAGCGGGATCTGTCAATACCGTATCAACAAGCGACTCATTCGCACGTTCCATCGTGCCGAACATAATATCCACTCCTTGAACCTGCATGGCCGGCCCGAGATAATTACCGATAAAATTAGCCAAAGAAGCCGATGTCCAACAACAACTCGGGAATATTTGCGCAGAGTTGAACTCGTTCTGGGGCATTATGGCAAAGATTGGAATTCCGTGTTTCTTATAGGCCTCGATAAATTTAGAGAAATAGAGGGCATAGGCTTTCAGGTAAAGAGAGTCTTGGATAAACATATCCGTACCTTCATGGCCGACCTTATCGGCCGACAAACCATTTCGATACTTCTCGTCATAATTCTCACCCGTATAGGCAGAGGCATAGTGTTTGTTATATTTCATCCAAGCGGGAGGGCACCACGGTGAAGCCCACAAGCGTAAGTCTGGCTGATACTTCCGAGCGTTCTTGATAAAAGGAATCAACGTTTGTTGGTCATTGGCGATGGTAAAATGTTCCATTGTGAAATCACCGTCTACCTCGTCATACGAATACCAATCACGGGAGAAATCATTTGCTCCTACAGGCATCCGGCAAATCGTGAAGTTGGCTCCGACTCCGGGGAAAAAAAGCTCTTCCATGATTTCCTCACGTACACTTGGCTCCAGCTTACTCAAGGAAAGCCAACCTAATTCATTAAAACAGGCTCCGAAACCATCAATTTGTTGTTGATGCTTTTCTGTTAGAATTGTTATATCAATATTAGGTATCGTATCCGCAAGGGCGGAGATCAGATCGGGTTGCTCAGCCCAAGGGGTATTCTCGGTTGTCGTTACCCACTCGGCACGGGGGGTGAAAGAGCAGGAAGAAAGGTATAAAGATATTGAGAGTATAAAAACAGGTATTTTCATGGTCGTTTCATTAATTTATAAGTTTAGAACCATTTAAACACGGACTACACGGATGACACGGATAAATACTAATACCGTGTCATCCGTGTAGTCCGTGTTCCATAATCCACTATTCTCTAAAAGCGTTCTATCAGCTCCTCGATAGTCACAAGGTTTTGCTCACCCGTGAGCATATTCTTTAAGTTGATTTTATTCTCGGCCATCTCATTCTCTCCGACTATCGCGACAAACGGGATTTTCTTAGCGTCCGCATATCCCATTTGCTTTTTCATTTTAGTAGACTCAGGATATAGCTCCGTACGAATCCCCGCCTTGCGAACCTTAGCGATCAACGGCAATAAATGAATCTCCTCTTTCTGTCCGAAGTTCACGAATAGAAGCTGTGTAGTCTTCAAAGACCCTTCCGGATATAAATCCAATTGGTTCAATACATCAAAGATACGATCAGCGCCGAAAGAGAAACCGACACCAGATACGCCTTCCATGCCAAATACCCCTGTCAGGTTGTCATAGCGACCACCACCTGTGATACTACCGATCTGTACGTCCAAGGCTTTCACCTCGAAAATCGCACCTGTATAATAGTTTAAGCCACGAGCCAATGTCAGATCAAGCTCTAATTCCGCACGGATTGGCGTATGAGAGATGCGCTCCAAGATAAAATCCAATTCGGCTACACCTTTCAAACCAGTCTCAGACGCAGATAATACCTCTTTCAAGGTAGCGATCTTTTCTTGATTTGAACCCTGCAGCATAATGATCGGCTGCAAACGCTCGATCGCCTCCTCGGGTAAACCCTTGGAACGAAGCTCTTCATTCACGTTGTCCAAGCCAATCTTATCCAGCTTGTCGATAGCTACCGTAATGTCTACGATCTTATCCGCCTCGCCTATGATTTCGGCAATACCGGAAAGGATCTTACGATTGTTCATCTTGATACACACACGAATGCCAAAACGATGGAACACCTCGTCCATAATCTGGATCAGTTCCACCTCATTGATCAAGGAATCAGAACCCACAACGTCGCCATCACATTGGTAGAACTCCCGGTAACGTCCCTTTTGCGGACGATCGGCACGCCAAACCGGTTGGATCTGGTAACGTTTGAACGGAAAACTGATCTCATTACGATGTTGTACCACGTAACGGGCGAACGGAACGGTCAAATCATAACGCAAGCCTTTCTCACAAGCCTTAGCAGCAAATCTCAACGGGTTCTTTTCCATTAACTCCTCATCTGAGATGCCCGCGAAACAATCTCCGGAATTCAATATCTTGAAAAGGAGCTTATCCCCTTCCTCGCCATATTTACCCATCAATGTAGAAAGGTTCTCCATGGCAGGAGTCTCTATTTGCTGGAAGCCATACAAGTGAAATACTTCACGGATCGTGTTAAATATATAATTACGTTTCGCCATTTCCTCCGGCGAAAAATCCCGAGTACCTTTGGGTATGGAAGGTTTTTGCATGATCTTATGTTTTAAATGATTATTCTGGCCGCAAAGGTAATGTTTTTTGCTCGAAATAAATAAGAAAATAACAATGCCCACTGTAAGGAGCTTACAATCGCAGTCATAAGCATCTTACAATGGGCATTCTAACATCCTTACAATGGGCATCCATGGAAAGCCTCTTCCGAGGCTTATCAATCCCGGCTTCTTCCCCCCAAGAATATCATTATATAATATAATAATGTAGCAAGCGAACCTAACGCAGCGACCACGTACGTATAAGCGGCGGAACGTAAAGCATCCTCTGCCTTATCATGCGTATAAGCATTTGTTATACCGGCATTGCTCAACCACGCCAAAGCACGTTGGCTCGCATTGATCTCGACCGGAAGCGTGATAAAGCTAAATAGCGTAGTCGTAGCGAACAAGATTATACCGAATAACAATAACTGAGGAAACGTATGCAATAATAACATACCACCCAGCAACACCCATGTCATGATATTTGAGGCGAAACTAACAACCGGAACCAAAGCCGAACGCATTCTCAACGGAGCGTAAGCGGTAGCATGCTGCACAGCGTGACCGCACTCATGGGCGGCAACCGCGGCGGCGGCGATACTATTGCTATAATAAACCGACTCACTCAAGTTCACCGTCTGGTTAGCGGGATTGTAATGGTCCGTCAGATGTCCGGGTGTAGAAATCACCTTTACATCATAGATACCATTGTCATGCAACATCTTCTCTGCGACATCTTTTCCTGTCATGCCATTCGGCATAGGAATTTTCGAATACTTCTCAAACTTGCCCTGAAGACGGGATGACACCAGCCAACTCAATAGCGCAAATCCAATAAATATAATCCAATACATGCTCATAAATTTCTATCTTATTTAGTTTTATAAAACAACGACAAAAAGTTTGCCAAAGACAAAAATGGCAGGAGACACCCCTTGAGGAATGTGGTCTTCTGCCATTTTGTACGATTTATAACGAGTTTATTCTTCTGTATATCTGACAATCGTCTGTTCACGATCCGGTCCTACGGAAACGATCTTCACAGGCACACCCAGTTCTTCCTCCAAGAAAGAAAGGTAAGCGTTGAACTCCTCAGGGAACTCGTCCTCGCTCTGCATCTTCGTCATATCCGTCTTCCAACCCGGTAATTCCACGTATACAGGTTCGATCGTATCATCGATCTCATACGGGAACTCATTAGTCTCGACACCGTTCATCTTATAAGCCACGCAAGCCTTGATCGTATCGAAGGTATCTAACACATCACTCTTCATCATGATCAATTGGCTTACACCGTTGATCATCACGGCATATCTCAAGGCTACCAAATCAATCCAGCCACAACGGCGTTTACGTCCCGTAACCGCACCGAACTCATGGCCTAATTGACCGATCTTATCTCCCACCTCATCAAACAACTCGGTCGGGAACGGACCGCTACCTACACGTGTACAATAAGCCTTGAAGATTCCATATACCTCACCGATATTCCGGGGAGAAACCCCCAGTCCCGTACAACATCCGGCACAGATCGTGTTAGAGGAAGTCACGAATGGATAAGAACCGAAGTCTATATCCAGCATCGTACCTTGAGCGCCTTCCGCCAAGACCGACTTGCCTTCCTTCAAATAGTTATTGATGACATGCTCGCTATCAATCAATTTGAATTGTATGAGGTAGTTCAAGGCCTCCAGCCATTGAGCCTCCATCTCGGTTATATCATATTCATAGTTCAATGAACGCAAGATCGCTTCATGTTTTGCTTTAGCGGCCGCATATTTCTCTTCGAAGTTATGCAACAAATCGCCCACACGAACACCGTTACGGCTAATCTTATCCGTATAAGTCGGGCCGATACCCTTTCCTGTCGTACCGATCTTTCCGGAACCTTTTGCGGCCTCGTAAGCGGCATCCAAGATCCGGTGAGTAGGTAAAATTAGGTGAGCTTTCTTAGAGATATAAAGCTGCTTGGTGATATCGTGACCACTCGCTGCCAATGATTCCGCTTCCTGCTTGAACAACAACGGATCCAGAACGACACCGTTACCGATAACGTTTATCTTTCCACCTTGGAAAATACCGGAAGGAATCGAACGTAACACATACTTTTCCCCGTTAAACTCCAATGTATGTCCGGCATTAGGGCCTCCTTGAAAACGAGTTACCACATCGTAATTCGGAGTCAGCACATCGACAACCTTGCCTTTGCCCTCGTCGCCCCATTGCAATCCTAACAAAACGTCTACTTTCATCTTTTCTATTTTATTATAGGCTATTAATATTCTTATTTAACTGACCTTTGCAACTTAAACTTGCATTTACTGCATAGGCCATAAATGTACAAACAATAATACTCCGGCGTAAAACGAGAGACTTTCAAGTTTCTCATATCCGCTTTCAACGTACTGTTTCGCAGCTCCCGGATGGCCCCGCATCTCGTGCAAACCAAATGCAAATGCGTATCGGCATAAATCCTCAACTCATATTGCACCGACTGGACGGTTATTTGATGACGCACCACCAAACCGGCATCAACCAGTACATCCAACGTATTATAGAGAATGTAGCCTTACTGACATGGAAGTTGTCTTGCTCCAACCGATCCGAAAGCATACACATATCAAAATGCCCGGGAAAAGCACATATCTCCTTGAATATAGCATATCTCTCCTCGGTTTTCCGCAGTTTCTTCTCCGTTAGATATTCGGTAAACAACGCACGTATTTCCGTATAAACTTTCGCTTCCATCTCCTAAAGACCGCACAAACGACAAAGTTAGCGCATTTATTTTAAACGCAAAGCCTTACCGATAATATTCAAACTCGAATTTTAATTCATTATAGATTTCTTGTAATTCCGGCGTGTTTCCCGCAGCCTCCTGAAATTCCTTGAAACCGTCTAGGATCCTTTCCGCATTCCCCTCGGATTGACGCCCATAAAACTTCATGGCTTGAATAGACGCTTGTTTCTCTTTCAGCGTAGATTTAAAATCCTTAGTCTCCGCTAGACTACTTAAGGTTTCTGCCAAGAAAGATCCTAAAACCACAGAAGATAAGCTGCCACCTCGCTTGAAATTCTCGGCCCAAGTAAGAAAGGCGACCGTGCGAGCGAACTCATTTTTCTTATCAGCAACCAGATCAGACGTGAAGTCCTCCATATAAGGCAGATGAACGAACAAGTTCCGGCAACAATGCTCCGCGATCTCTAAATAAGGAATCTCCTTGACCCAACGTTTCGCCTCATCCAAAGGCAACGTCTCGGCGGGTTGGAGAAAGGTCGCCAATATCTTAAACTCACGGATGTCTTCTTTCCATAAAGCCGCCGCTAGCTCTCCATTCGGTTTATGCTTACGGGCGATTCCCTTTATTTCGGGGTACGGAACCCCGAAATTTAACTTATATACGATACCTTTCTCACGCATACTCGTAGAAATCACCCCGTTCATCGCCAAACGAAGTTCCTTACGGATCTCCCTTATCTCGTCTTGTAAACTTTCCATCTATTAATCATTATAAGTCGGCAAGAAAGAATAATCACGGCCATAACGAAGCATCTGGTCCGTATAACCTTCCGTATAGTCTAAGACAATATCGGTAACCTCACCGTTAGAGTTCTTTACCTCTCTCATCACAGGGTTGACAAAACCTTTATAGGGAGCCAAGTTTAACTTAGCATAGCGCTCCAAGACCTCCGCATGCAACTCCGGATCTACTTTCACGCCGTATCCTTCAACAAGATTCTTTCCGGCCGCATAGTCACCCTCACTCTTGATACGTTGAATCTCAGCGAGCAATGTCCCAAACAACTCACGTAACCTTGGATAGTCATTCACAACCACATAGGTCTTTCCATTCCGTTTTTTCAGTTCGATCACATTCGCTTCCTTCCCTTTCTCGTAAGCCCACTTAGCGATCAACTGGCGGTTACGCATATGCGCCTCTTCTACATTCTTGCCTAGCTCGATGCGAACCAACTGGGTCATCAAGCCATTCATTATATATTTATAGTATTCCGACTTATAAGCCTCGCCGTCCGGAAGCAATCCCAGTTCCACCAGCTTCGGATCTGCCAAATAATACAGGCCAAACAAATCCGCACGGGTTTCCTCCAGTGTAGAGCTATAGGCTTTCAGCGCATCCGGGTCCGTATTTTCCAGCAATTTACCGGAACCATGTCCCAGACACTCATGTAAATCCGTATGTAGATTATCCGTTAAGAAACCGTACTGCCTCATACCGTTCCGCTCCACGTCACTCCAAACAAACTCTTCGCTAAAGCCATTTCCTTGAGACGCCTTATCATAAGCCTCCGTGATATTCTCTATCGTAACAGACTTCGAGCCATGATCCCTACGAATCCAATCCGCATTCGGCAAATTGATGCCAATCGGAGTTGCCGGATAGCAATCACCTCCCAACATAGATACCGTGATTACCTTAGCGCTAACTCCTTTCACCTTCTCTTTCTTGAAACGCTTATCTACCGGAGAATGATCCTCAAACCATTGCGCATTATCACTGATGATTTTCGTACGCTTAGTCGCCTCCTTATTCGTAAAATTCACGGTAGACTCCCAGCTGGCTTTCATTCCTAACGGATCTCCGTATGTTTCGATAAAGCCGTTCACAAAGTCGACATCCGATGCCGTATCTTCCACCCATAGGATCGAATAGGCATCGAACGTCTTCAAATCGCCCGTTTGATAATATTCGATCAATTTCCCAATGATCGCTTTCTGCGTATCATTCTCGGCGAAAGGCAAGGCTTGTCGCAATTGATCTACGATTTTTTCTATCGCGGCGGAATAAAGCCCTCCTACTTTCCAAACCTTTTCAACGACCGTACCGTTCTCTTTTACCAAACGGCTATTCAACCCGTAAGAAATCGGGGAAATGGTATCCTTTCCCATTTTCATTTGCGCATAGAAGTCCTCTACCTCTTTCTGACTGATACCTCCCCCGTAATAATTATTAGAAGAAGCTTTGATCAAATCACCGTCACCGCTTTGTACGCTACGCTTTGGCATAACGCCCGGATCAAAGATTACCGGAGCGATCTCGATCATGAACTGATCCACGTTTTGATTCTCACGAAGAGGTAACTTCTTGGCGTCGATTTGGTGAATACAATCCATCAAGAACTCAGGAGAAAACCCCGGGGCAAACTTGTCCAAGGCATAATGATGATGGATACCACTGGAGAACCACACCCGTTTCAAATAGGTTTCCAAAGCCTTGAATTGAGGGTCCTCCCGATCTCCCTTATAATTCGTATAAATAGCCTCCAATGTCCTGCGGATCGCCAGATTATAGCGTCCATTCTGATCGAAGAATATATCACGTCCCATCAAGGCCGCTTCGGAAAGATGATATAATAGTTGCTTTTGTTGCAAGGACAGGGATTCAAAACCCGGAACTTTATAGCGAAGAATCTCCAGATCAGCGAACTGATCCACTACATAATTGAACTCCTTATCGGAATTTTGAGATGCCGTATCCGACTGTTGGCCTGTACAAGCCGTCATAACCATAGCTGTCATAAGCGATAACATTATTTTTTTCATACTTACTACGATTTGCTTTTCCTATAATATATTACATCTAAAGTACATAGTTTGAAGGCCCGCATTCCAATAAGGGCCAACCGCAAAGATAGAGAATATACAGTCAATATCAAAGGTTTGAGATTTTTTCTCTACTTTTGTAAGTTCAAAAGCAAAGACAAAAAAGAGAATGGAAATAGCGGCATTAGTTTCAGGAGGAGTAGACAGCTCTGTCGTAGTGCATCAACTCAAAGAGGCAGGATACGATCCGACCATCTTCTATATCCGTATCGGTATGGAAGACAAGGATGGCTATATCGATTGCCCGGCGGAAGAGGATATCGAGATCACCTCATATATCGCCCGCAAGTATGGATGCCGGTTCGAGATCGTCTCCTTACACGACGAGTATTGGGATCGGGTGGTAAGCTATACGATCGAATCTGTCAAACGCGGTCTTACCCCTAACCCGGATATGATGTGTAATAAATATATCAAGTTCGGTTGTTTCGAGGAAAAATGGGGCAAGGATTTCGATAAGATCGCTACCGGTCATTATGCCACGACCACGGAGATAGACGGCAAGACATGGCTTTCTACTGCCAAGGACCCGGTAAAAGATCAGACTGATTTCTTAGGGCAAATCACCCGCCTACAGATACAGAAACTCATGTTTCCGATCGGGCATTTAATGAAAAGCGAGGTACGTGCCATCGCCGAGGCCCAGAAATTGTCGAGCGCCAAGCGTAAGGATAGCCAAGGCATTTGTTTCTTAGGTAAGATTAACTACAACGACTTTATAGAGCGTTATTTAGGGAAACGCCCGGGAAAAATCGTGGAACTAGAGACGGGTAAGGTCTTGGGTAAACACAATGGATATTGGTTCCATACGATCGGCCAACGTAAGGGATTGGGATTAAGTGGCGGCCCTTGGTTCGTTATCCAAAAAGACATTAAGCGAAATATCATTTATGTCTCCAACGGCTACGACCCGGAAACGCAATATGGCAAGGTGATTAATATGCAAGGTTTCGATTTCATCACGGAAGATCCATGGGGAGAATTTGAGGGTGAGAAAGAAATCACTTTCAAGATCCGTCATACCCCGGAATTTACGCATGGCTACATCCGTCGTATCGGAGATCTATATCGTGTAGAATCCGACGAAAAGATTCAAGGTATCGCTCCTGGCCAATACAGTGTAATCTACGACAAAGACCATCACTTATGTCTGGGCAGCGGCATGATTATTGATGAGACCAAGTAACACATATTCAGATTTATTCTAAATAAAAAACGGTCGCCCTATCAAAGGAAGCGACCGTTTTTATTTTTCTATCTTATTCTATTAAATAGCATACAAAGAGCTGATAGACTCACCACTACATACACGACGGATCGCCTCAGCAAACATGTCAGCGACAGATAATACCTTTACTTTCTCGCATTTCTTAGCGTAAGGAATAGAATCCGTAAAGATCATTTCCGCTAAAGCGGACTGATCTACACGAGTAGAAGCCGGATCAGACATCACAGCGTGGCTGGCGATAGCACGAACAGACTTAGCGCCATTCTCCAACATCAAGTTCGCAGCTTTCGTAATTGTTCCGGCCGTATCCACCATGTCATCAACCAAAAGGACATCCAAGCCCGTCACATCACCGATAATACGCATCTCGGCCACCTCATTGGCACGCAAACGAGATTTGTGGCAAATGACCATCGGCAAGCCTAAATACTTAGAATAGCTGCTGGCACGTTTCGTACCACCAACATCCGGAGTCGCGATACACAAGTTATCCAAAGGCAAAGACGTCTTGATATAATCCAAGAATACGGAAGAAGCATATAAGTGATCCACCGGAACATTAAAGAATCCTTGGATCTGATCCGCATGAAGGTCCATCGTAATCAAACGATTGATACCTGCCGTACTCAACATATCAGCGATCAACTTAGCGCCAATAGAAACACGAGGCTTATCCTTTCTATCCTGACGAGCCCAACCGAAGTAAGGGACTACAGCGATGATTGAATGTGCGGAAGCACGTTTAGCCGCGTCAATCATCAGAAGCAACTCCATCAGATTGTCTGAATTAGGGAATGTAGATTGTACTAAGAATACATCTCTACCGCGGATAGACTCTTCATAAGAAACAGAGAACTCACCATCGGCAAAGTGCTGGATATTCATCTGTCCCAGAGGACAACCTAAACTGTTGCAAATTTTCTCTGCAAGATACCGGGAGTTCGTTCCCGAAAACACCAAGAAAGGAGTTTGTGCACTCATTATTCCGAATATTTATCTTAAAGTGAATAGATTTAAATTGTGCCGCAAAAGTACAAAACTTATTTACAATAACCTCTTTATATTTGGAAAACTTTCTATATTTGCAACCGCAATGATGAAGTATTTACTCTATTTCTTCGTATTGGTAAGTGTATTTCTGACTTCGGGTTCTTCATCAACTCCCGAGAACCAACAGAAATACAACGATATTTACACCATGTACTCTCCGAATGAAGACAAGACGGAATACAATATCCCCCAAGCAGATATCGAACGATACGAAAAAGAGCTATACAACGGAAAACAAAGCTATAAGATGGAAGATGGCTATATCAGGGCTTCACTATTCCGCAACATCTCCACATCAAAAAACTCAAGGACAAACCTATCCTCATCCGCGGAAAGGATCGTACGGTTTATAAAAACTCAATATCCTAAAGAAAGACAAACATTCATTTCATTTTGTATAAATCCCCTTAAGTTCTCCTATGGGTACTATATCTATACTCTAAGACGTATTCTCATTTAAACTCTCTTTCCCCCTTATTTCCATCAAAAAAGTAGAAGATAGCACTTTAATGTCTGCATTCTCACTATTCTTATTTTCTAGATTTCTCAAAGGGAATAGAATAAACATCTATTTTGTTTTCTTATTGGGTCATATAGGATAGTTCTTATCAATTAATAATCAATCTAAAATGGAATTTTTATTAGACTTCATCTTACATATCGATCAGCATATGATCGAGATCGTACAAGAATATCATACTTGGGCCTACGCGATATTATTCCTAATCATTTTTTGTGAAACGGGATTGGTAGCCACCCCATTCTTGCCCGGGGATTCCCTCTTGTTCGTCGCCGGAGCGATAACAGCGTTACCCGGTATGCCTTTAGAGATAAATCTTTTAGCCTTGATATTATTCGCGGCGGCAGTATTGGGAGACTCCTGTAATTATATGATAGGTCATTTTTTTGGTCGTAAACTATTTAACAATCCCAACTCCAAGATATTCAAGAAAAGCCATTTGGACAAAACGCATGAGTTCTACAAAAAATATGGAGGCAAAACCATAATCATCGCCCGATTCGTACCGATTGTCCGTACTTTCGCTCCCTTTGTAGCCGGAATGGGTAAAATGCACTATTACTATTTCATGATCTACAACCTGATAGGCGGCGCTTTCTGGGTACTGCTTTTCTGCTATGCAGGATACTTTTTCGGAAATCTTCCTTTCGTACAGCAGAACCTCAAGCTATTGATCATAGCAATTATATTCATATCCATACTTCCTGCCGTAATAGAGGTAGTACGGGCAAAACTAAAAGCACGGAAAAGATGATGTTATTGATGGAATAAACAGTTCCGCCAAACGTATTACCATCTATAACCCACGCCCCATCTCTTCTTTTCATTTAAATCAAAGGAAAAAGTCACCTAGCTTCATCGGGCAAGTATGTTAAGTTACTTTGGCATTTCACTTAAGTTACTTGCCCGATGAAGCTAGCTGTCCCGTATCAACCACCTAACTCCACCAATGAATTATCTATACAGCACTCCTAAACTTTTCAAGAAAGCTCTTACTTATGGAGAAAAGAGAACTTTAGCATTTTGCCGGAATAAGCCGGGAGTTTCACTTGATAAGGATAAGCGTCTGTTAGCGTACTGATAGTCGTTTCCCCGGTTAACAAGTCGGTCAATTCAGCCGGTTTGTTATCCTCAAAATCAAGAGCCTTGAATGCCTCGACCGGGATATTTACCCATACACATTGGTCGGCACGGTCGAAATTCACGACCACCAGAAGTACCTCGTTCTTCCATTTGCGCAAGAACGCATACTGACGGTTCGGATTGAAATAAGGATTACCGGAGTTCGCGTACATCAAATCATAAAACGCTCCCTCGACAATAACCGGCTCGGATCGTACCACATTCAATAACTTAGCGTACATCTCACGCAACGAGCGTTCTGCCGGCGTTAATTTAGCCCCGTCAAAGAGTCCATTATTATTCCAGTTCCGCAAACTCTCGACGCTCCAATAATCGAAGATGGTCGTACGGCCATCACGTCCACTGAAACCTTCAGCGTCCATTCCTCTTTCGCCAAGTTCCTGACCACTATAGATCATAACCGGATTCGTATTCATGGCAGCGGAGACAATCATGCCCGGAATACCCGGACGAGCATCCCCCGCAAAGAAATCAGAAGCGACACGCTGTTCATCGTGATTCTCCAAGAAATTCAACATATTTTTCTGGATACCCTCCAACGATTGCCAACAATGCGATATATTACTAGCCGGAGCCTGTCCGCACATCACCGCACGAACCGTATCATAAAGACCAACCTTGTCATACAAATAATCAAAGTGTCCCGTATAAATATAATTCCTATACTCATCCGGATTATACACCTCCGCTATAAAGATCACATCACGCACCTTCTTCACCTGAGGAATCACCCAGTTCCAAAACTCTACCGGGACCATCTCAGCCATATCACAACGAAAACCATCCACCCCCTTATCAGCCCAGAACAACAAGATCTCCAACATTTTCTCCCACGTATTGGGAATGGTATTGAAATGGCAAGCACCACCGTGCATATAATCCACGCCGTAGTTCAGCTTCACCGTCTCATACCAATCGTTCTGGCTTGGATAGGCATCGAAATGATTGTTACCGGTCACCTTCGCCGGAAACTCACTATAGGCAAAATCCTCCTCACGCTGCGGATCAAAACGAAGCGTCAAGGTTTGCCCCGGAAGATAATAAAAGTTATTATTCACATCAAAAGCCTTGGACACATTATCCGTTTGACCTAAGTCCTCCACGAAAGGTTCCCGTGCGTCCGAGAAATATTGACGTGCTACATGGTTGGGTACAAAATCGATAATAACCTTCATCCCAGCCTCATGCGTACGTTTCACCAAATCCTCGAACTCACTCATACGGTTCTGGATATTATCCGCCAAATCCGGATCTATATCATAGTAATCTTTTATAGCATATGGAGATCCGGCCTTACCTTTTACTACGGCAGAATGGTCTTTCCGGATGCCAAACATGGTGTAATCGGTTTTTGTAGCGTGCTCTATCACCCCTGTATACCATACATGAGTAACACCTAGTTCTTTGATTTTGGATAAAGCCAAAGGAGTAAAAGCCGAAAACTTACCCACTCCATTCTCGGCTAAACTACCATTCATTACAGGAGATGGTCGCAGATTCCCAAACCAACGCGGGAATACCTGATAAATTACCATCTTGTTTTTTTGTTCCATTGCGTTCATCTATATATAAAGTTTTTGTGGGAAAGCGCTTTGTCCAGACAGACGATTTGTCACGGCATCAGGCCTTTCTTTCTTGCCGCGATCGCTTTCACCAAGGTTTCATATTTATTCTCATCCAACACTTTCTCAAAGCAACGGGCAGCGGCGGAATAGCCAATATTACAAATCACGTCTACATTCTCAAGATCGAATGTCTTATATAAGCCAAACTCCTCCGCTTCTATTAAGACATCACACATCTCTCGATCCTCCAGCGTATTTGCCCGGAACATATAATGATAAGAGCGCTCGGCGATATGGAATATGGTCTGCTTATATTTTTGCGGGATCAACGGGCTTACGTTCACCCCAATAATACGCTCACATTCCTCACGGATGATGGAGACCGGAAAGTTGTGAAATAATCCTCCATCCACATAATGAACGCCATTGATGACTACAGGACTGAAAATAATCGGGATACTACAAGAAGCTGTCACCGCCTCAACAATAGGACCACTCCTAAATTCATGGCTTTCGCCATTATCCAAATCAGTCGCGACAACCACCAGAGGAATTTGCAAGTCCTCGATGTTCTTGGTCCGCAAGTGTCGCCTCAAGAAATAACGAAAGCGCTTACTATCGAACAAACCCGCCTTAGGAATCTGCAACTGGGCGAATTCCGAGAACTCACGTCCGGTAAAAAGCTCTTGGATCTCCGCCGCCGAATAACCATCGGCAAACAAAGCGCCCATTAAAGCTCCCGCGCTGGTACCGACTATAATATCCGGTCTTAGCGCACATTCTTCCATCATTCGAAATACGCCGATATGCGCAAAACCTTTCGCTCCGCCTCCGCTAAGCGCCAAGCCCAACCTATAGGGTTTATGGTTTGTCTCTTCTGCCATTTATTTCTTGTCTCTCTTAATCTGGTAACAAATATGCTGTTTTTTTTAATTAGAAACATTATTATTAGGGAAAAAGTTTCCATCCTCTTTTATTTTTGCTACATTTACACGGAAAGCAAAGGTGTTGTCACATTGTTTTCTTAAGTATAACATTAAATCTACCATGTTATGATTACGAGTATCTTCTGGATTATCCCGTTAGCGTCTGTCCTAGCGCTAGCATTCGCCTGGTTCTTCTTCAGGCAAATGATGAAAGAGAGTGAAGGAACTGAGTTGATGAAAAAGATCGCCTCCTTTGTACGTGAAGGGGCGATGTCGTATCTGAAACAGCAATACAAAGTAGTCGCCTCGGTTTTCGTTGTCCTAGTAATCTTATTCTCTATTATGGCCTATGGCTTCCATGTTCAAAACGAATGGGTTCCGATCGCTTTCCTGACCGGCGGTTTCTTTTCAGGATTAGCGGGTTTCTTAGGCATGAAAACAGCGACTTATGCCTCGGCCCGTACAGCGAACGCAGCCCGCACTTCCTTGAATAAAGGTTTACAAGTGGCTTTCCGAAGCGGGGCGGTCATGGGCTTAGTAGTCGTTGGGCTTGGATTGCTGGATATCTCATTCTGGTATATCCTGTTAAATGCTTTCATCCCAGACGAGGCTTTGGACCCGACCCATAAACTCACCATTATCACGACAACCATGCTTACATTCGGAATGGGTGCCTCCACGCAAGCCTTGTTCGCACGTGTGGGAGGAGGAATCTATACGAAAGCCGCCGATGTCGGAGCGGATTTAGTAGGTAAAGTTGAGGCTGGGATCCCGGAGGACGATCCTCGTAACCCGGCGACAATCGCCGATAACGTAGGCGACAATGTAGGTGACGTCGCCGGTATGGGAGCCGACCTATATGAATCTTATTGCGGTTCCATCCTAGCGACCGCCGCATTGGGAGCCGCCGCATTCGTTTCTTCCGGAAGCGTAGAATTACAATATAAGGCGGTTGTCGCCCCAATGCTTATCGCCGCTGTCGGTATCATTTTATCTATTATTGGTATTTTCGCCGTCCGTACGAATGAGAACGCGACGATCAAGCAACTACTGAAAGCCTTAGCCATAGGAACGAACTTGAGTTCCGTATTGATCGCTATCTCCACGTTCGGGATTCTTTATGTATTAGGCATGGAGAATTGGTTCTGGATCGGTTGTTCCGTGATCGTAGGTCTGCTAGTCGGAATCGTGATCGGGCAAGCGACGGAGTATTATACCTCCCAGTCCTATAAGCCGACCCGGCTGGTTTCCGAATCGGGGCTGACAGGCCCGGCAACGGTTATTATCTCCGGTCTCGGACTAGGGATGCTCTCTACGGCCATCCCGGTACTTGCCGTCGTGGTCGGTATTATTTGTTCCTTCTTGTTCGCCTCCGGATTCGACTTCACGAACGTGGGCATGGGATTATACGGAATCGGTATAGCTGCCGTAGGTATGCTATCGACCTTAGGTATTACGTTGGCTACAGACGCTTACGGTCCCATAGCGGATAATGCCGGAGGCAACGCCGAGATGTGTAACCTAGGGAAAGAAGTCCGCAAGCGTACAGACGCATTGGATTCATTAGGAAATACGACTGCCGCTACAGGTAAAGGTTTCGCTATCGGTTCCGCTGCGTTAACCGGCTTGGCTCTGTTGGCCTCTTATGTAGAAGAGATCAAGATCGGTTTGCTCCGTTTAGGAGAGACCGTCCTGAACTTTACCGATGGCAGGAGTATCGAAATATCTAAAGCCTCATTCTCGGACTTTATGGTATATTATGATGTTACCTTAATGAATCCTAAGGTTTTAGCCGGAATGTTCCTAGGTTCCATGATGGCATTCATGTTCTGTGGCCTTACGATGAACGCTGTAGGACGTGCGGCCGGGCACATGGTGGAGGAAGTTCGCCGTCAGTTCAAGGAAATCAAGGGTATTCTGACTGGAGAGGCACAACCGGATTATGCCCGTTGCGTTGAGATCTCGACGAAGGGAGCGCAACACGAAATGGTACTTCCCTCCGTTTTAGCTATTATCGCCCCCATCTTAACGGGACTCATATTTGGTGTGACAGGCGTTGTCGGACTATTGATCGGTGGATTAAGCACGGGCTTCGTATTAGCCGTATTCATGGCGAACGCCGGAGGAGCATGGGATAACGCAAAGAAATTCATCGAGGAAGGAAACCACGGCGGCAAGGGTAGCGAGGCGCATAAGGCAACCGTTGTCGGCGATACGGTCGGCGACCCGTTCAAAGACACTTCCGGCCCGAGTTTGAATATCCTTATCAAGTTGATGAGCATGGTAGCGATCGTGATGGCGGGATTGACGGTGGCTTGGAGTTTGTTTTAATAGTTGACCGTTAGTAGTTGGCAATTGACAGTTAGAGAAGTAAATCGACAATTTAATAGAGAAAACTAAATAATTGTCAATCATTGACTGTCAATTGTCAACTGTTTTGTATTTTTGCGTCGTAAAAACATAAAACAATTCAACAATGTCAATCTCACGCTTTAATGCTGTGGAGAAGGCATCCAACCGAAAGGCCGTGGAAGCCGTTACTCCCGAACACAAAGTATCCGAGTACTATGGCGAGAACGTCTTCAACCGGAAGGCGATGCAAAAGTATCTCTCCAAGGAAACGTACAAAGCCTTGACCCACGCCATCGACAACGGAACCCCTATCGACCGCGAAATCGCCAATCATGTGGCAGCCGGCATGCGTATGTGGGCACTGGAAAAAGGAGTCACACATTATACACACTGGTTTCAACCGCTTACCGATGGCACCGCCGAGAAGCACGACGCTTTCGTGGAACACGATGGTAACGGTGGCATGATCGAGGAGTTCAGCGGCAAATTGCTTGTCCAGCAAGAACCGGACGCTTCCAGTTTCCCGAACGGTGGACTTCGTAATACCTTCGAGGCCCGCGGCTACTCCGCTTGGGACCCCTCCTCTCCCGCTTTTATCGTAGATGACACACTTTGTATCCCAACCGTATTTATCGCTTATACCGGCGAAGCACTGGATTATAAGACCCCACTGATCCGCTCTATCGAAGTATTGGGAGAAGCCGCCAAGGACGTATATAGATATTTCGATGAGGATGTCAATAAGATAATTACTTACCTAGGTTGGGAACAGGAATATTTCCTTGTTGACGAAGACTTGTATTCCGCTCGTCCGGATCTCTCACTGACCGAGCGTACCTTGCTCGGACATGAGGCGCGAAGAACCAACAATTAGACGACCATTATTTTGGCGCTATCCCCTCTCGTGTACAAGAATTCATGAAAGACTTGGAAACCGAATGCTATAAACTAGGTATCCCGGTAAAGACCCGCCATAACGAGGTAGCCCCCAATCAGTTCGAGCTAGCTCCCATTTACGAGGAATGTAACCTAGCCAACGACCATAACCAATTGTTGATGTCGGTCATGAAACGTGTAGCCCGCCGTCATAATTTCCGTGTATTATTGCACGAGAAGCCATTTAACGGGGTAAACGGTTCCGGTAAACACTGTAACTGGTCTATGGGAACAGATAAGGGGGTAAATTTATTCTCTCCGGGTAAAGACCGTGAGGACAACCTGCGCTTCATCACTTTCGTGGTGAACACCATCATGGCCGTTTATAAATACAACGCCTTGCTGAAAGCCAGTATCGCTTCCGCTACCAACGCGCACCGCCTAGGCGCGAACGAGGCACCTCCCGCTATCATCTCCACTTTCCTCGGAACGCAAATCAGCGAGATCTTGGATAAATTCGAGAATAGCTCTATCGAGGACGCTATCGAGGTAGACGATAAAAAGGGCTTGCATCTTGGCTTCGGACAGATCCCTGAACTGCTGTTAGACAATACGGACCGTAACCGCACCTCTCCTTTTGCTTTCACCGGAAACCGTTTCGAATTCCGTGCCCCGGGCTCTTCCGTGAACTGCGGATCGGCCATGTTAGCGTTGAACTCCGCCGTAGCTTATCAATTGCAACAATTCAAGAAGGACGTAGAGGCTTTGCAAGCGGAAGGAAAAAGCAAGGAAGTAGCGATCTTCAAGGTGCTGAAAGCCTATATCAAGGAATCTAAGCCGATCCGCTTCGATGGGAACGGTTATTCGGACGAATGGAAAGAGGAAGCCGCCAAGCGAGGTCTGGATTGCCAAAATAGTGTTCCCTTGCAATATGACGCTTATCTTAAACCGGAGTCGATCGAGATGTTCACGTCTACCGGCGTACTTACCCAGAAAGAATTGGAAGCGCGTAATGAGGTAAAATGGGAAGTCTATATCAAAAAGGTACAGATCGAGGCTCGGGTATTAGGGGATTTATCCTTGAACCATATCATCCCGGTAGCCGTTCGCTACCAGAGCGTATTGCTGGATAATATAGCGAAGTTGAAAGAGACATTCGGCGATGACCCGGAATTCCGCAATATGTCGGAAGAGCCCCGTCGCTTGGTTCGTAAGATAGCCGGGCATATCTGTGCCGTGACCAAGAAAGTGGATGAGATGGTAGAGGCCCGCAAGAAAGCGAACCGCTTGACCGATATGCGGGAAAAGGCGATCGCTTACCACGACTCGGTAGCCCCTTATTTGGATGAGATCCGTGACCATATCGACGATCTGGAGCTGATGGTGGACAACCAGATGTGGCCGTTGCCGAAGTATAGGGAACTCCTGTTTATCCGATAAAAAACACCAGTACTGGCGTTGCCTTGCGCCAGTATCGGCATAGCCTCACACTGATATAGGCGCAGCCTTACACCGATACTGGCATAAGGCTACGCCTATACTCCCGTTTACCACTTCACATAAGAAGCATTCATCAAGAAGTCATAATCATGTTTCATCGCTTGCAACGGTGTCATATTATAACGCTCTTGCTCAATGAAGTAATCCTCTAATCCGGCTTTCTCCGCCACAGCGAATAAGGATTTGAAGTCTACGATTCCGGCGCCCATCTCTGTGCTGCCCTTTCCATCTGCGTTCGCGTCTTTCAAGTGCCAGTTGGCGAAACGACCGGGATAACAGTTCACGTAATCATGACATTTAAAACCGCCATACACTAATTGAGCCGTATCGATCTGGAAAGTAACCAGCCCTTTGTCCGTATTCTCGATCATCACGTCGAACGGGATCTTTCCTTCCAACTCATGGAATTCATCCACATGGTTATGGAAAGCGAAACGCAACCCGTTCGCCTTTGCGATCTCACCACATTTATTAAATTGATCCGCTAAACGCTTCACGTCCGAAAGGCTCTTGATATCTTTGGAGGGATAACCCGCCTGAACAATCCATTTACAGCCTACCTCTGCCGTATCGGCGGCATTCTTTTTCCAGAAGTCCCATCCCTTGGTATCACCCTCCGCCAGCAAACCGCTTCCGGTATGGGAACCTACCATACGGGCACCCAGATCCGCCAGATATTTCTTCATCTCGGCCGGGGATTTCCCATAGAATTTGCCATCCCGGTAACCGGCGGCTTCCATCCGTTTATAACCGATATCCACCAAAGCCTTCATCGTACCGTCAAAATCCGTCTTCAAGTCGTCCCGGACACTATACAACTGTACACCTATCGCTTTCTCTTTCTTAGCCAAGATAGAGGCAAAGCCGTTCGGTACTACACTCAGCGCAGCCACAGCGGCACCCGCTTTCAAAAAATTCCGTCTCGTTATCATCATACTATTCTTTAAGATTAACGGCGCTAAAGGTAGCAAAATTATTTCTACTTTCGCGCACATTTAAACAAACGATCATGCAAGGAACAAAAAATCTGACCGAAGGGGTCATCTCCCGGCAACTATTCAATCTGGCGATGCCGATCATGGGTACCTCATTTATCCAAATGGCCTATAGCATCACCGACATGGCTTGGGTAGGCCGGTTGGGAAGCGAGGCCGTAGCCGCTATCGGCGCCGTTGGTATCCTTACTTGGATGACGAACTCGATCTCTTACTTGAATAAAGTAGGCTCGGAGGTGAGTGTCGGGCAAAGTATCGGGGCGCAAAACGTGGAAGATGCCCGAGGATTCGCTTCCCATAACCTAACGATCGCCTTGATCCTCTCGCTTTGCTGGGGATTCTTGCTATTCGTCCTCGCTCGTCCGATTATCGGCTTCTACAAACTGGAGGAACCGATTGCGTTGAACGCCGTGGAATATTTGAGAATCGTCGCTTCCGCATTCCCATTTATCTTCCTCTCGGCGGCGTTTACCGGGATTCATAATGCCTCGGGATTGAGTAAGATTCCATTTTATATCAGCGGAACAGGTCTTTTACTGAATATGGTGCTAGATCCTTTATTTATACTCGGCTTCCATTTGGGTACGGCAGGTGCGGCTTGGGCTACGTGGATCTCCCAAGCGGTGGTTTGCGGACTATTCGTCTATCAGCTAAAATGCCGCAATAAATTGTTCGGTGGATTCCCTTTCTTTGTCCGTTTAAAGGAACGCTACACCAAGCGGATCTTCCAATTGGGCCTGCCGGTAGCGTTATTAAATACGTTCTTCGCGATCATCAATCTTTTTATGGCCCGTACAGCTTCCACCTACGGAGGGCATATCGGTTTGATGACGCTTACGGCAGGTGGACAAATGGAGGCGATCGCATGGAACACCTCACAAGGCTTCAGTACGGCCCTCTCCGCTTTCACCGCCCAGAATTACGCCGCACACAAGAAAGAACGTATCCTGACCGCTTATCATACGACGCTTAAAATGACTTCGATCATCGGCGTGCTCTGTACCTTGCTATTCGTCTTTTACGGTAGCGAGGTCTTCTCACTGATCGTGCCGGAGCAAGCCGCTTACGAGGCTGGCGGCATATTCCTCCGGATCGATGGCTATTCGATGATCCTCATGATGTTGGAAATTACCACGCAAGGCATGTTCTACGGTACCGGCCGAACGGTTCCACCGGCGATCATCAGCATCTCGTGCAACACCCTGCGCATACCTTTGGCCATCGGGCTGGCGGCAGCGGGACTGGGTATTACGGGTGTTTGGTGGGCGATCAGCCTTTCCAGCATGCTAAAAGGTATCGTCGCTTTCATCTGGTTCAGTATCTTACAGAAGAAGATCTTGTAAGCGGAACAATTCTTACCGATTTTCCGTACATTCGCGATTAAAATGACATTCAATAAAAAAAACAACCTATATGGATAACAAATTCAAACCGGAAACCCTGTGTGTACAGGCCGGTTGGCAACCCAAGAAAGGAGAACCGCGCGTCCTGCCCATCTATCAGAGCACGACATTCAAGTATGACACCAGTGAACAGATGGCTAAATTGTTCGATTTGGAGGAAAGCGGCTATTTCTATACCCGCCTTCAAAACCCGACAAACGAGGCTGTAGCCGCCAAGATCGCGGCGTTGGAAGGTGGCGTGGCTGCCATGCTGACCTCATCCGGGCAGGCCGCTAGCTTTTTCGCTTTCTTCAATATTTGCGAGGCTGGCGACCATATCGTAAGCGCAACCAGCATTTATGGAGGTACTTATAATCTACTGGCCGTTACCTTGAAGAAGCTGGGAATCGAATGCACGTTCGTAGATCAAGACGCGAGCGAGGAAGAGATCTCCAAGGCGTTCCGCCCGAACACGAAAGCGATGTTCGGCGAGATGATCTCCAATCCGGGCGTTATGGTATTGGACGTGGAGAAGTTCGCCCGCATCGCCCATAATCATGGCGTACCCTTGATCGTCGATAATACGTTCGCCACGCCGATCAATTGCCGTCCGTTCGAATGGGGAGCGGACATCGTCACGCACTCCACGACCAAATATATGGACGGCCATGCCACGAGCGTAGGCGGTTGTATCGTGGACAGCGGCAATTTCGATTGGAAAGCGCATGCCGAGAAGTTCCCGGGACTTTGCCAACCGGACCCTTCTTACCACGGATTGACCTATACCAAGGCATTCGGGAAATTAGCGTTCATCACGAAAGCGACTAGCCAACTGATGCGTGACCTTGGAGCGATCCAATCCCCGCAAAACGCATTCCTATTGAATCTGGGATTGGAGACCTTGCATCTTCGTGTACCGCAGCATTGCAAAAACGCCTTGGCGGTAGCGCAGTGGCTACAGAAATGTGATAAGGTAGCTTGGGTTCATTATCCTGAATTGGAAGGCAATCCGTACCATGAACTCGCCAAGAAGTATCTACCGAATGGCTCTTGCGGCGTATTATCCTTCGGATTGAAAGGTGGACGTGAGGTGGCGATCAAGTTTATGGATAGCTTGAAACTCGCCGCTATCGTAACTCACGTAGCGGATGCCCGTACTTGCGTGCTTCACCCGGCCAGTCATACGCACCGCCAGTTGAGCGATGAGCAATTGATAGAGGCTGGCGTAGCTCCGGACTTAATCCGCTTCTCTGTAGGTATCGAGAACGCCGATGATATCATCGCCGATATCGAGCAAGCGTTGAATAAATAAGACTTCAGTGCCACGCTGATGGCACACCCATGTCATCGGCATGGCACACCCGTTCCATCAGCGTGGCACACCTGCTTCTCCAGCATGACACTGCTATAAGTTCCTAGATAGGCAGGAATCTCCCCAGACGCACCACCCAATTTGTCGTAATCCTCCCTAGGCTCGTTACCGGATGTTCCTCACGCAACAAATCCTCACGGAACTCACGAAGAATAAGCCAATCCGCCTGTTTCACCCAATGCCGGAAAACCGGATTCTCCACATGGCTTTCCGAAATGGATAATAACGCATCCAGATCAAAACAATCAGCGACAACGCCTGCGCCAGACAAAGAGGCATCGTAAGCATTGCAAGCTTGCTCAATATGTGTAGGAACCATCAATACAGGTTTATTCAGATACATCGCCTCACATACGGATTCGAACCCGGCGGTCGTAGCATAAGCCTTCGCCCCCGACATATAACGTAGAAACAACGTATCATCCAGCTGATGGAAAGAAAGGCAATCGTCTATTATCACCTCGGCTCGCTGATCTTTCTTATCCCAAAAGAAATGCATCGGAACCGAAGGATGACGGGAATGCCAAGAACGGATCTCCTCACTAAACCCGCTATTCAACAAATAACCATGCAAATAACTGCCGTTCGAGGGAACCGCATCCAAGACTTCTTGCCTTAATAAAGGAGGAACCACGACTATTCCTCCCAACGGCGCCTCACGCATCTTCCGAAAAGACAAGGCTAATTTTTTGACGGAGCCTATCGCCGTTAATCTCGTAAAAAATCGTAGCGACGCCAACGACAATGTGCTCTGCTTCGGGAAAACGAAGTCCGGATGCAAGAATAGATATTGATGGGCGATACATACCATCGTCGCTTTCGGACGGAAAAGTAAGTAAGTCAGCCCCGTCAGCAGCTCGTAGAAATTCACGACAACATCCGCATCCGTCTGCCGAATCATCCGGTCGATATAACGGATACTTCCCATGTATTTGTGCAGACGCAATACATTATATAATACGCTACGCATCAAACTCACTTGTTTATTCTTAGCCGTCGGTAAAAAATTCGGACTCTCAAACGGATATACCGGCGATTGTATCTTATTCAAGAAGAAATCCGGCAAACGGCGGGCCGGACTTTTTCCTACCAACACACCAACGATCTCATGTCCTTCGGCCATCAATTTCTGGCGTAAGGATAACGCTTGGGTCAAGTGCCCACGTCCCTCACCTTGTATGATAAACAGGATTTTCATACGGCATCCGCATATAGTTGTACATTATTATATGTAACAATATCCCACTCTCCTTGTTCATCCTCCACGAGAGCGGTCATGCTTTCCACCCAATCGCCGGAATTTAGATAATGCACATTACCATACCATACGTTCGCCGCTTGGTGAATATGGCCGCAAATAATCCCATCCAAATGCTTGGCCTCCGCTAAGCGTACCAACTCTTTCTCAAACTCCGAGATATAAGAGACCGCACTTTTCACCCGGTGTTTCACCTCTTGGGATAAAGAGAAATAAGGTTTTCCTTGCCGCTCTCTACGATGATTGTAAACCTTATTCAACCACAATAAAAAAGTATACCCCACATCCCCAAGCATGGCAAGCCAACGCATATGGGTCGTAACCGTATCGAAAATATCGCCATGTGTCACGAAATAGCGTTTTCCTTGTCTCGTCTTCAGCAAATAATCCTTTACGATCGATATATTGGAGAACTTAAAAGGAGCCAAGCTGTCGAGAAAATCATCATGGTTCCCCACTACATAGATAATCTCCGTACCCCTTTTCTCCATCATCTTCATCAATACCTTAAAGAAATCGGTATGCTTTTGTTTCCAGCGTTTACCGGATTTCTTCAATTGCCAGCCATCGATGATATCACCATTCAGAATCAATCGATCGCAATCTACGTGCTTGAGAAAATGGGTGACCTCCTCCGTCCGGGAATGTTCCGATCCCAGATGGATGTCCGAGAGGACAATAGTCGGATAGTACTTTCTTAATATCATCTTTTCCTTGTTTAAGATGATACAAAAAAGAACACCTTCGGTATTACAAGTTCACGACAACCTAGTGAAAAAGACATAACAAAAGGCCAGCTCTTCACAAAGCCGGCCTTTTCTCGTTTAACTTTAAATATTAAAAAATTATGATGACATTTTACTTTACCTATTCTTCTGATTGAGTAGCCTCGTAAGCCTTTAACAACTTCTCTTGTACATCGGCAGGAACTAACTCGTAACTAGCGAACTTCATCGTAAAGGAAGCACGTCCGCCCGTAATGGAACTTAGTGAAGTAGAATAGTTAGACATCTCTTTCAAAGGAACTTTCGCCAATAGTTTCTCAAATCCCTTCTCGCTATTCATACCCATAATCAAGGCACGGCGTCCTTGCAAGTCACTCATCACATCTCCCAGATAATCGGCAGGAACGGAAACCTCGACATCGTAAACAGGCTCCAAGATCTTAGGGCCAGCCTCCTTGAAGGAAGTACTGAAAGCATTACGGCCTGCAGCATGAAAGAAATTTCATTACTGTCTACCGGGTGCATCTTTCCGTCGTATACGCAAATACGCACGTCGCGAGCATACGAACCCGTCAACGGCCCTTGCTCCATACGAGCCATGATACCTTTTAGGATAGCCGGCAAGAAACGAGCGTCGATAGCACCACCAACGATACAGTTTACGAACACGACTTTACCACCCCAATCCAAATCGATTATTTGAGTATCACGAACATTCATCTTATACTCCTGTCCGCCGAAACGGTAGGTATCCGGAGCAGGCATACCTTCATAATAAGGCTCGATAATCAAGTGAACTTCACCGAACTGCCCCGCACCACCTGACTGTTTTTTATGGCGGTAGTCCGCACGGGCTGCTTTCGTGATCGTTTCACGATACGGGATCTTCGGTTCGTAGAATTCGATCGGCAATTTATCATTGTTCTCGATTCTCCATTTCAACGTACGAAGATGGAATTCTCCCTGGCCGGAAACGATCGTCTGCTTCAATTCCTTGGACTGTTCGATTATCCACGTCGGATCCTCTTCGCGCATACGCATCAAGATTTCCATCATTTTTTCAGCATCTGCTTCATTAACCGGCTTCACGGCACGACGATATTTCGGATCCGGATATTTAATGAAGTCGAAACGATAATCACAACCCTTTCCGTTCAATGTATTACCACGGCGAACATCCTTTAACTTAACGGTCGCTCCAATATCACCCGCCACCATTTCCGTAACCGGGGTACGAGTTTGTCCGGCTACAGAGAATAACTGCGCGATACGCTCCTTCGAACCACGATCGGCATTCAACAAATCGTCACCTTCTTTTACCTTACCTGATATCACCTTAAAATAAGAAACCTGACCGATATGCGGCTCTACAGTCGTCTTGAAGAAGAACAAGCTAGTAGGACCATTCGAGTCCGGAGTCACCTCTACGCCTTCCGTAGTAATCAGACGAGGCATCTTGTCGGTACAAGGAACCACGTTACCCAAGAACTCCAACGTACGACGAACACACATATCACGACCGGCACATACGCAGAATACCGGGAACATACCGCGAGTAACCAAGCCCGCACGGATACCGGCACGCATATCATCCTCGCTCAAGGCACCTTCCTCAAAGAATTTCTCCATCAAAGTATCATCGTTCTCAGCGGCGGCTTCCACCAAGGCTTGATGCAACTCCATCGCCTTATCCATTTCCTCGGCGGGGATTTCCAATACATCAGGAACTCCACCTTCCGGTTTCCAACGATACATCTTCATTTTTAATACATCCACCACGGCATTGAAAGAAGAGCCGCAGCTAATCGGATATTGGATCGGAACGATCTTACTGCCCCAACGGTCTTTCAACTGGGCGATGGTTCCCTCATAGTCGGCTTTATCATTATCAAGCTGATTGACAACGAAAATCACCGGTTTATGAAATTGTTCAGTATACCGGAACTGGTTAATGGTTCCAACCTCAACACCGTACTGGGCATTCAATACCATCAGTGCCGTATCCGTGACATTCAGAGCGGAAACAGCTCCTCCCACGAAATCATCCGAACCCGGACAATCGATGAAATTCAGCTTCCTGTCCTGCCACTCAACACTGAAAACGGTTGAGAATACCGAGTAACCATACTCCTTCTCAACCGGGAAATAATCGCTCACAGTATTTCCTGCCTCCACAGAGCCGCGACGTTTTATAACTCCACCCTCGTAAAGCATCGCTTCAGCGAGAGTGGTTTTCCCAGAGCCCGAACTTCCCAAGATAGAGATGTTCTTAATTTCGTTTGTTTGGTATACTTTCATGATATCAGGTATTTGAGTTTAACAATACGTTTATTTGGCGTGAATCACTTTCACGAGGGCGCAAATTAGAGATTGTAAAGGAAAAAAGCAATTATCGCCCGGTGTTTGAGAACTATGTTGTGCAGCAGCAAGGTTTTTTGAAATTTAAATTATATCTTTGTGTAAAGATATAATTGTGTCCATACAGATGGCAGGTTTATACATCCACGTTCCTTTTTGCGCCAAGCGGTGTTTATACTGTGACTTTTTTTCCAATACGGAGATGAAGTATAAAGAGCCGTATATAAACGCACTTATAAAAGAGATGGAATTGCGGAAGGGATATATAGGAAACGAAGCATTAGAAACCATTTACTTCGGGGGAGGCACCCCCTCTCAATTAGACGAGAAGGATTTTGGCAAGATATTCGAGGCCATCTATCGTCATTTTGATGTAGCCGAGCAAGCGGAGATTACCTTAGAGGCGAATCCGGATGACATGAAACGAGAATATGTATCGCTTCTCCGTAATTATCCTTTTAACCGGGTCAGTATGGGTGTACAGAGTTTTCATCCGGAAGATTTGCGTTTTCTGAATCGTCGCCATGACCGGGAACAAGCGATTAAAGCAGTAGAACTATGCAAGGAATATGGGATTACAAATATCAGTATCGATTTGATCTACGGACTCCCCAACCAAACGCAGCAAGCATGGGAAGAGAATTTGCGACAAGCGATCCGGTTGGATGTTCCCCATCTTTCCGCCTACCACCTCATTTACGAGGAAGGTACCGCACTTTACAAATTGCTGGAAGCGGGAAAAGTGACCCCCATAAACGAGGAGTTAAGCGTCTCGTTCTTTTCCACATTAATAGATCGGTTGGCAGAAGCAGGCTATTTGCATTACGAGATATCTAATTTCGCCCGTCCCGGGTTCTTCTCCAAGCACAATAGCTCCTACTGGACCGGAAAGAAATATCTAGGCCTCGGTCCTTCCGCCCATTCTTATAACGGATAGACCGGGAATGGAATCCATCTTCTCTACCTATATATATAGAAGGTATAGAAAATGGGCATCCGACAATAGAATCCGAGGATTTAGACCTATGCACCCGGTACAACGACTTCATCATCACCGGCCTTCGAACCATGTGGGGAGTCTCTTTCGCTGATATCCAGACAAAATTTGGCAGGAAGCTCCTTTCTTATTGTCAAAAGCAAGCTCAACCCCATATCAACCAAGGTCTCTTATTACAAACCGGTGACAAATTGATTTTATCCAAGTCAGGAATCTTCGTTTCCGACGGAATCATGAGTGATCTACTTTGGGTATAAAAATTAACAAAACCACCACTTTCTCCAACAAACCTGTTAGTTAAAAGTACATTTCCTGCACATTTTCACGATTTTTGAGAAATAAAACGACGCATATTAAAAAAACTATTACATATATTTGCAGCATCAAAAACAGCAAACAGTGCCATATTTGTATATAATATCAGGTTGCAACGGAGCAGGAAAAACAACAGCTTCCTTCACGATTTTACCAGAAATGCTAAAATGTAGGGAGTTTGTTAACTCAGACGAGATAGCCAAGGGACTTTCCCCTTTAATGCAGACAGTATAGCCGTCGCCGTTGAAGCTAGTCGTATTATGTATAAGCGGATAAAGGAACTCATCGGTGCTGGTGAGACTTTCGCAATGGAAACTACGCTGGCCACCCGTTCAGTCGCAAACCTGATTCGGGAAGCACAAAGGGAAGGGTATTATGTGACATTGCTTTACTTCTGGCTGAATACGCCGGATCTAGCTGTGGAACGTGTGAAAATGAGGGTAGCCGCCGGAGGTCACAATATTCCGGAAGCAACGATACGGCGTCGGTATGAGGCCGGTATCCACAATTTATTCGAGCTATACCTTCCTATTAGTGACTATTGGATGATAACTGATAATTCGATGTCTCCCATGGAAGTGATCGCCAAGGGATTCAAGAATGATAAAAGGGAAGTGTATAATCTAGATATTTTTACAAAACTTGAACATCATGAATGAGCAAGAAGTTAGAGAATTCGAAGAGAATATAGTAAAAGGTGCAAATATAGCTTTTCAGCGTTTGGTGAATCAGAAGAAGAAGGAAGACGGAGAGTTGGTATTCTCTCGTAACGGTCATATCTTCAGAGTCAAAGCTGTTGATCTTGACAAGATTTATTAAGTTATAGATATACATATACAAAAAGAGGAGACGTATCTTTCAAGGATATGTCTCCTCTTTTTGGCTTTATAGAAAAAGGAACTTAGGTTCATGGGCGAAGTATGTTAACATACTTCGGCATTTCAGTTAACATACTTCGCCCACGAAGTTAACTTACTTCTCTATCTTGAGAATTCCATCTCGTTCAATAAATAACCGGCTCCGGCATATTTATCGATTACGAATAGGACATAACGGATATCTACGATAATACTGCGTTGATAATCGGGCAGATATTGGATATCCCCTCCTACTCCTTCCCAGTTACGGTCGAAATTGATACCGATTAACTCTCCTTGTCCATTCAATACCGGACTACCGGAGTTCCCTCCCGTTGTATGGGTCGTAGCACAGAAGGCAACCGGCATTTTACCGTTAGGCATCTTATAAGGGCCAAAGTCTCCTGCTTGATATAATTCCTTCAAACGAGTAGAAACCACAAATTCCCAATTCGTAGAATCCTCCTTCTCCATGACGCCGTCTAAAGTGGTTTGATGACCATAATAATCGCAATCACGAGGACTGTAACCTTTCACCTGCCCATAAGTCAGACGAAGCGTAGAGTTTGCGTCCGGAAAACTAGCCAAGTCTCCATACATCGCTAAAAGTCCTTTCACATACGCACGATGGGCGATCGCATATCCGGCATCAAAATCAGCCAAGGCCTTATCTAACGCCTTTTTCTCATCCTTTACGGATTGTGCGAACAGAATCATCGGATCTTCTCTCAAAGTTTTGACAGACGGATGCTCCTTGAACGCATTGAAGTTCTTCTCACTACCATAGATCGATTTATCAAACAGATAATCAACGAATTTATCCACATCCCCCTTAAACTTGCTATCGATTACGGAAAAATAAGCCGGCTGCGACTTCGGAGCGACCAAACGCCTATATTCCTTTAACATGACTTTTGCTATCTTCTTATCAACCATCGGCGCATAATCCTTATCAGCGAAACGGTGGAAAGCCCTCTCCAATTGAGTGACCTGTTTTTGCTGCTCGGAACGATCTTTCCCCTCCAAAGCCTCACAAACAGTCTCGATATCGGTCGGAACTTTGGAGAACTCGATGCCACGGCTCAATGCCTCATCCAACATCCAACTACGGAAACGCAAATCCTTACGATCATTAACGATCTGCTCCAATGTCAGAAGCGCTTCCGGATAAGCAGGCTCACACATCTTCTTCGACCAAGCGATCAAACGATCCTGCTCATCGTTTTTCACCTGCTCAAAATTACGTTTGTTGATCGCCCAGTTACTACCGATCGCATTCTTATAAGCGTTCGTAGAACCTGCATACTTACTAGCGTATTGAATCCGGACTTGCGGATCTTTCAGCATTTCTTCCAGCATCGCCTCTTGACGGAGATTACGGATATTAATACGTACCGCATTATCTATATCCCGACGTTCAGCTACCTCCCATGAGGTATAGTATTTATTGGTACGGCCGGGGAACCCCATGATCATGGCATAATCGTTCTCCTCCACACCTTTTAAAGAAAGCTTTAGCCAACGTTTCGGACGAAGCGGGACATTGGTTTCCGAATAAGGTGCCGGATTTCCGTTCGCGTCGGCATACACACGGAAAAGAGAGAAGTCTCCGGTATGGCGAGGCCACATCCAGTTATCCGTATCCGCCCCGAACTTACCGATAGAGGAAGGGGGAGCACCGACTAAACGGACATCCGAATAGATCTTCTTGGTAAACATATAGTACTTATTACCTCCATAAAAAGCCTTGATCTCGACTTCCGTACCGGGGTTATCCTGTAAGAACTTCTCACCTACTTTCGCTTTAGCGAGGCCATTCAAGTACTTAGCGGACAAGAATTCCATGCTGTTCGGATCCGTGATCTTTTTCAGTTCCGTCCTCACATAATCCGTCACGTCGTCGATCTTATCGATAAAAGTAACCGTCAATCCCGGATTCGGAAGCTCCTTATCACGAGACATCGCCCAAAAGCCGTCCGTCAGATAATCATGTTCCAAGGTACTATGCCGTTGGATGCTACTATAACCACAATGATGATTCGTCAGCACCAACCCGTCCGGAGAGATCATCTCGCCCGTACAACCACCGCCAAAACGAACCACGGCGTCTTTCAAGGAAGGAGCCTCGGCGCTATACACTTCCTGATCGCTTAATCGCAGACCAAGGGCCTGCATCTCCGCAAACTTTTGTTGCTTCAATAAAGGGAGCAGCCACATGCCCTCATCGGCCAAGACCGGAAACGCCAATATAGCGGCCGCTACAGATAAAAAGAGTTTCTTCATGTATTTGAACTATTAAAAGGATGTTTTGTCAACATTGAATTATAATAACGGCGATCTCCACTTACCTCCTTACCAAGCCAAGCCGGTTTCTCAAAAGGCTCGTCCTCAGACGATAACTCGATCTCCGCAAGGATCAACCCTTCATTCGCTCCGTGGAAAACATCGACTTCCCACGTATGGCTGCCTCTGGGAACCAGATAACGAACCTTGTCGATCGCACCCGGCTCGCAAAGTTCCAACAACCGCTCGGCATCCACCAGAGGAATCTTTTGTTCGAACTCATAACGGCTCAAGCCTTTCTCATCCGAAGCGCCTTTGATCGTTAGGAATCCCTCCTCTCCCCGGATACGAATACGAACCGTACGTCCGGGCTGTGAGCAAATATATCCCTGCACGATACGGGTGGAGCTAACAGCCTCCGGTAAGAAATCACCGGAGACCAAGAATTTCCGTTCTATCTCAATGGCCATGTTTCGAGGTATCAGCCTTAATCGTTACCATCGTCGCACCAAAGCCATATTCGCGGAAAGAAGCGTCTTGAAAATAATGTTGCTTATAATGGGTCTTCAAATCCTTCTCGATCGCCTTACGCAGTACACCATCGCCTTTTCCATGGATAAAGACAATCTTCTGTCCGTTATTAAGAGCGTACTGATCCATCACCTCACGGAATTTTCCCAACTGGTACGTCAGCATATCCGCATTGCTCAATCCATTCGTATTATCCAACAATTCGGTTATATGCAAATCGATCTCAAGGATAGCGCTATTCGTCGGCTTCTTTTTCACGATTTGCCGGGGAACCCTACGTTCCTCACGAACCTTTTGCTGCATAGCTTCCTTCAACTCCGCCGCAGAGACCAATAGTTCTCTCTCGGGCAAGTCATTGCGGATAATCGGATAAATCAAGGCATCCTCCTCAAAGAAATCATTCTCCATAAAGCAGTGAAGCTTGTAGAACTTAACCGTATCCAAGCGCAACTCTACAGATACGGCGTTTTTCAACGAATAGGGTTTATCCTTCTTGAAAGCGATCAGTTGCACGCAGATCCTTTCCAGATCATTCAACTCCGGCTTACCGAACTCCTCTAGGAATATTTTCGTATTCGGCTCGATAATCCCGTTATAACGACTTGTCCAGCTATTATTCGTTCGGTTCATATAATTGAAGAACAAATAGTAATTGCTATCATTCACGAAATACGTCTCATAGCCACATTGCTGAAACGCCTTCGGATCGACCGGGAGATAAGCCAGATACACATTCAGACGCTCTCCCTCCGGTGTCTCCTCGACCTTTTCCTCTTTGGGTTCAGGCTTCTTTGGGGAAGGAGTCTCTACCGGAGCCTGTACTTTCGGGCGATTCGAGCTATGCACTTGCATATCATTGCCCCCAACCACGACACATTCCTTGATCAAGGCAGGAACCTCAAACCCATCCTCATCCTCAACCAACACTTGGTCCTTTCCACGGAATCCACGTACGACTCCACCTCCCACACTATTCAGGAAGCGAACTTTATCACCTATTTGAATACTCATATTCTATACCTTATTATATTATGCGCACAAAATTAGGGAATAATCCGCGAATCCGAAACCTATTTACTACTTTTGCACCCGGAATCCGTACAAACGGATGTTTTTTAACAGGACAGAAGAAGTAATGAAGACGCAAGAAATACGTATTGAAGATTATAACTATTCGTTACCGGACGAACGAATCGCGAAGTTCCCATTGCCTAAAAGGGATGAGTCCAAACTTTTACTCTACCGTAACGGGGAAATAAGCGAAAGTATCTTTAAGCATATCACGGATTATCTTCCCCAAAACACCTTGATGGTATTCAATAATACCCGGGTCATACAAGCCCGCCTACTTTTCCAGAAAGAGACCGGCGCACGCATCGAGATTTTCTGTTTGGAGCCCATCGAGCCTCATGATTACGCCTTGATTTTTCAAGAGACCCGACGCTGTAGCTGGACTTGCTTGGTTGGCAACCTTAAGAAATGGAAAGAAGGCACTTTATCCAAAACGATCTTCATTAAGGATGAACCGGTCGTGCTGACAGCGGATAAGAAAAAGTCTCATGGTGACACACATTTGATCGAATTCACTTGGGATAATGAGGCTTATACGTTCGCCGATATCTTGGATGCCGCCGGGGTCTTGCCGATTCCTCCTTATTTGCACAGGGAAACAGAGAAGAGCGACCTACAGACCTATCAAACAGTTTATTCTAAGATAAAAGGCTCCGTCGCCGCACCGACCGCCGGACTTCATTTCACTCCGGAAGTACTTGCCGATATAGATGCTCGGGGCATCGGGCGGGAAGAAGTCACCTTGCATGTCGGAGCGGGTACCTTTAAACCGGTAAAAAGCGACACGATCGAAGGGCACGAGATGCACACGGAATTTATCTCCGTCCGCCGCAGTTCCATCGAACGTATCAAAAGCAACCTTGGAAATATCATCGCCGTAGGAACGACTTCCGTACGGACCTTGGAAAGTCTCTATTACATGGGCGTGATCCTAGATAATAACCCGGAAGCGACTTCCGAAGATCTCGTCGTAAAACAATGGATGCCTTACGACATGAATAACAACCGGCTGACAGCGGAGCGTTCCCTTCAAAACATCCTCGATTATCTGGATAAGCATGATGCGGATACGCTGGTAACGGCTACGCAAATCATCATCGCCCCGGGCTATGAGTTCAAGATCGTAAAAGGAATCGTCACCAACTTCCACCAGCCCAAAAGCACCTTGCTCTTGCTGATCTCCGCTTTCGTAAAAGAGAAACTGGAAATCCATCTATGAGTATGCCTTAGAGCACGATTTCAGGTTCCTGAGTTATGGGGATAGTTCCTTGTTATTGTAACAGACATACAATAAGATCCCATACAATTCGTTATATTTGCACGAATATATTCCAGATTGAATGAAAGCGCATTTTACTATATATGTTTTATTTTTGCTTATCGTATCTTCCTTGTATTCCTGCAAATCGGCGAAGTTGAGCGATGCCGAGGAGAAGCAGCGTATCGGGGAATACTATGAGGCAGCTGCCATTTATCGTAAGGTTTACACGAAAACATCCCCGAAGAAAAGGGATTTGCGCGGCTATATCGCTTACCGTATGGCCGAATGTAACCGGTTGATCAATAATACGGCGAAAGCGACTAGCGCCTATATGAACGCCATCCGCTATGATTACCCCGATAGCACCGTCTACCTACGCATGGGACAGATGTTACAGAAGACCGGACGTTATCCGGAAGCGATCAAGAACTACGATATCTATATGGAGAACGATCCTAGCAATTTATTAGCCATCAACGGCATACAAGGATGCGAGTTAGCTCCCGGATGGAAAAAGAACCCTACCCGCTACGAGGTAAGACGCATGGATAAATTCAATTCCCGCCGGGGAGAATTCAGTCCGATGCTGGCCGGAGATAAATACGACCAACTATACTTCGCTTCTTCCCGCTCGAAAGACAACGACGCGAAAGTTAGCGCCATCACCGGGCAAAATAACAATAACCTCTTCCTTGTCAAGCAAGACGAGAAAGGGGCTTGGCTAGCTCCCGTAGAGCTCGAAGACGAGGTGAATACGGAATACGACGAAGGAACCCCCTCTTTCTCCCCCGATGGAAACACGATGTATTATACCTATTGCGCCCAAGATCCGGAAGGCCCTCGTACCGCCGAGATTTACATATCTACCCGAAGCAGCGCTAAATGGGGAAAAGGAACCCGTGCGACGATCGTAAAAGACTCGGTTACCGCCCTCGGTCATCCTTCCATCTCGCCGGACGGCAAATACTTGTATTTCGTATCCGACGCCGTGGGCGGTTTCGGTGGCAAGGATATTTTCCGTGCCCGGGTAGCGGGAAACGATTTCGGCCCGATGGAGAACCTAGGAGAAGAGATCAACACCCCGGGAGACGAGATGTTCCCGTATGTCCGGGATTCCGTCACCCTTTATTTCGCGTCCAACGGACATCCGGGAATGGGTGGTCTCGATCTGTTCAAGGCCACGCAAGACAGTACAGGGAAGTGGAAGGTCGAGAACCTAGGCGCTCCCATCAACTCTATGGCAGACGATTTCGGTATCACCTTCGCCGGAAAAGAGGAACGGGGCTTCTTCTGCTCCAACCGCAACGACGCACGGGGCTATGACCATATATATTCCTTTGAACGGCCTACGATCACCATCTTCATCGAAGGAATCGTAAACGATGTCGATGAATATCCGATCGAGGACGCTACCGTACGCATCGTCGGAAAAGACGGACTGAACGTGAAAGTCCCGGTGAAGAAAGACGGTACCTATCGTGTCGAGTTGGAACGGGACATCCGTTATGTCATGATGGCCAGCGCCCGTGGTTACCTCAACCAGAATTACGAGTTGCATACCGGCCCCGAGGAGAAAAACGAGACGTATATCGTGGATTTCTTTCTCTCTCCGATCAGCAAGCCGGTTGTTATCGATAACATTTTCTACGATTTCGATAAAGCGACCCTTCGTCCGGAATCCAAGAAAGCTTTGGACGAGATGATCAAGATGCTGAACGATAACCCGAACGTAACGATCGAACTGGGTGCCCACACGGACCGGAAAGGTACGGACCAGTATAACGAGCGTTTGGCTCAACGCCGTGCGCAATCGGTCGTGGATTACCTAATAGCGGGAGGTATCGAGGCGGCTCGTCTGGAAGCGAAAGGATATGGAGAAAGCGTTCCCAAGACGATCAATAAGAAGATGGCTAAACAATTCGATTTCTTGAAAGAAGGCGATGTGCTTACCGAGGAATTCATCCTTGCCCTGCCGCCGGAACAGCAAGAAATCGCCGACCAGATCAACCGCAGAACGGAATTCAAGGTCTTACGTACAAACTATAACTTATTTTGAGGGAGCAAAGAGCGTGATCTCCTTAAAAGAGACCGGCCAATCGATCGCACTCATCAGCACATCGAAGGACAGGCGTTGCTGATAAGAGACCGAGGACTCCCTTGAATACAAGTCATGAGCTACCAAACCGATCATCATCTTAACCTTATAATGCAATTCCTTGGATAGTACCAAGCAGGCAAGTACACTCAAATCTCTCGCTTCTTCCCAATCCCGATCCGCAAAACACATCTCCCTTTGAAGTGCCGGATAATGACGAGTCCGCATGATCAGATCCGGATCACGGACCTCACACGCACCTTCCACTACATCCAATAATATACGACAGACAGCCAAACGTTGCTTTTTAATTACCTCCATATACGTTTCCCTCAAACCGGACCGTTCACCTTGTTCGGTATTTCTATATGCTACAAAAAAGAAGCGTGGGAACTGTTAATCTACTATTCGAAACTGAGGCATCGCCAAACACCCATCGGACAAATAATAAACAACAGCCCACGCCTTATTACGTATACTATTAGGCAGTATATATAACAAGCGTGAGCGTTTAGTTGCCTATTATCTCTGTCCGACTTGAAACTTGGCGATTTTCAGTTCCAAAGATAATATCTTAAACGCTTATCGTAATCACACTTTGATTCATAAACCCTTGAATTTCCACAAGAGTTTACTTTATCGATACAAATATAACGCTTTTTCTCATACATCATATGGATTTATTTTTCTCTTTTAAAATCTATTGGGAAAAGATAGCGTATACTCTCTAGCGATAAATTCTTCCACTATAAACAAGATGCTTCCGTGAGTAAAAAAGAGAGGCGCATATACATCCTATTTATGTATATACGCCTCACCATTATGTGGATATTTCCAAATCCGGAACTTTCTTCCTTATTTACTCTACCGAGAACTTATAAATACACTCACTCGTATATTTCTCGCCCGGACGAAGCACTACGCTCGGGAATGCCGGCTGGTTCGGGCTATCCGGGTAATGTTGAGTCTCCAGACATAGAGCGCCACGATGCGGGTAAACCACACCTAACTTGCCTTTATCACCCGCTTTCGTCATTGAGTTACCGGCATAGAATTGAAGACCCGGCTCGTTGGTGTAAACTTCCATAACGATACCGCTTGTCGGAGATACAACTTTAGCGGCTACCTTATTGATATCGCCGGCGGCGTTCAATATCCAGTTATGATCGTAACCACCACCGTAAACCAATTGCGTAAACGGATTGTCGATATCAGCGCCTACCACTACCGGTTTGCGAAGATCCATCGGCGTGCCTTCCACGGGTTCGATACCGGTCGGGATCAAAGTCTCGTCCACCGGATTATATGTATCCGCGTCGATCATGATCGTATGATCCATGATTTGCGAGCCGGGAACACCGGAAAGATTAAAATAACTATGGTTCGTCAAATTCACGACAGTAGGTTTATCCGTCGTCGCCTCGTATTTAATATCAACGGCGTTATCATCCGTCAGCTTATAGATCACCTTGATATCCAGATTACCGGGGAAACCTGCCTCACCGTCTTTCGATAGATAAGTCAACTCCAAGGTTTGGTCATCGATCTGTTTCGCGTCCCAAACTACCGCGTGATATCCTTTCGGACCTCCATGCAAACAATGCCCGTTATTATTCTGTGGAAGTTGATACTCCGTTCCGTCCAACGTAAACTTACCATTCGCGATACGGTTGCCATAACGTCCGATCAAACCACCATAGTTATTATCCGGAAAAGCTACATACTGAGCGATATTATCATACCCAAGCACAACATCCGTCATCTTACCGTTCTTATCAGGCACCATCACGGAAACCAAGCGTCCGCCCCAATTCGTTACGCAAGCCTCAGCCCCTTTCTTATTCTTCAACACATACAAAGCAGTCGGCTTACCATCTACCTCAGATACAAAATCCGACTTCATCAAACCAGAAAGAGTGGCCTCTTCCGTAGCCGCCCCCTTCTCATTCTTACCTCCGCATGACAATAACATACACATTGCCATGACCGCAAAACAAAGTTTTTTCATCTCTTTCCTTTAAAATTAATAAATGTTATTCTTCGGGCAAAGATACGCATTCTATCCACATGAGGTCCAATATCCTTACGCATTTTCTCGGGAATCCTTACCGATTTCTACTCGAAGTACTACACCCTTCCTCTTGACATCTTAATCATCCACCAATTGGTAGATGATCATGCAACAGCCGTTGGAAGATCATGCAACAGCTGTTAGATGATCATCCAACAGCTGATAAATAAGCTAGACCTTCATACAAATCCCCTAATACCTCCCGAAGAAACAGCCAAGGATACATGAAGAAACCGTTTGAATCCTCAACTGATTTCATATTTTGACCCGTTATTCTAGTATAATACGATTCACTTTTGTACATTTGCACACTATTGTAATAAGTGAGTAATGAAACAATATTTAGAGCTGCTCAATAGAGTGCTTACCGAGGGAGTTAGAAAAGAAGACCGGACGGGTACGGGAACGATCAGCGTATTCGGTCATCAGATGCGGTTTAATCTGGAAGAGGGATTCCCGCTACTCACTACCAAGAAGCTGCATCTGAAGTCTATCATCTACGAATTGTTATGGTTCCTGAATGGAGATACCAACGTAAAATATCTGCAAGATCATGGCGTACGCATCTGGAACGAGTGGGCCGACGCGGATGGTAGCCTTGGGCATATATACGGTTACCAATGGCGGTCATGGCCGGATTATAAAGGAGGATCTATCGACCAGATCACCGAGGCCGTGGAGACGATCAAGCATAACCCGGATTCACGACGAATCATTGTAAGCGCATGGAACGTGGCGGACTTAGACAACATGAACCTGCCTCCTTGCCACGCTTTCTTCCAGTTTTACGTGGCGAACGGACGGTTGAGCCTACAATTGTATCAACGCAGCGCGGATATTTTCCTTGGCGTTCCGTTCAACATTGCCTCCTATGCCTTGTTATTACAAATGATGGCACAAGCTACCGGCCTTAAAGCCGGAGATTTTGTTCATACGTTGGGAGACGCCCATATCTACAGCAACCATTTGGAGCAAGTTAAGTTACAATTGACACGTGAGCCACGTGTGTTACCCCGTATGGAGATCAACCCGGACGTAAAGAGCATCTTCGATTTTAAGTTCGAGGATTTCAATTTGACCGGATACGACCCGCATCCCCACATCAAGGGAGAAGTGGCTGTCTGAGAATTGGCAGTTGACGATGGACAGTTGACAGTTAATTCATAAATCATAAATTACAAATCATAAATCAATAAGTCTATGAGTACAATTTCTATCATCGCAGCAATCGCAGATAAAAGCGCGATCGGAAAGAATCAGCAATTATTATGTCACATGCCTTCAGACATGAAGCGTTTCAAGGAATTAACCACGGGACATGCGGTAATCATGGGACGTAAGACATTCGAGTCTCTCCCTGTAGCGCCACTGCCCAATCGGAAGAATGTCGTATTGACGACTATGCCCGAAGCTGGTTTCGTGAATTGTTTCGCTTGCGAGTCTATGGGGGCCGCTCTGGATTTATGTGAGAAAGAGGACGAGATATTCATCATTGGCGGCGCGTTGGTCTACAGACAGGCTTTGAGAATAGCCGACAAAATGTATATTACCCGCATCCATCATGAGTTTCCCGACGCTACCTCGTTCTTTCCCGTCGTAAACTGGGACCTTTGGGAAGAGACTGAACGTGAGGAGTATCCCGCAGACGAGAAGAACCCTTACCCCTACACCTACATCACCTACGTGCGCAAAAAATAAACATTAACGTACGTTTTACAACTTTTTGCTCTTTCTTTGTATCTATATAGGAAAGGTTTATTGTTAAACTTATAAAACCCAAAAGATATGAAGATAAGAGCAATTATTTTATCTGCCCTGATACTTTGCGGCATCTCGGCGGTTATTATGTATAGCCGGGCCGCCCAGCCTCAACAAAAAAGTTCTGTTATCACGCAAGCTATAAACGATAAGAATACCCCTATGGTGATCAAGAATCTTATCCTTAAAATGAAAGAACAGATGGAGGTAAACGATGATCAGTTCCCGGAACTGATCAAGGAGGTGGAGAATTACACCAACAGCCTAGCCGACTCGGCTTCCGTGGCGGTATTACATTCCATGTTGGCGGAGATGTATCAGAACTACTACCAGCGGAACCAGTGGACCATCAACCAACGCACCCAATTAAGCGGTTATATCCCGGAGGATATCCGGGAATGGACTTCCAACTTATTCACGGATAAGATCAAGGAAGAGATCGATTTATCATTGCGACCTACGGCTTTATTGCAAAATACGCCTGTCAGCAAGTTCAAGGATATTCTGGAGATCGGAAAGGACTCGCAAACCCTGCGTCCGACCCTCTATGAGTTCCTTGCCTTCCGGGCACTGGACATCCAACCGACCGTACAGATCTATAAAGACTTGATCGCCTTTCAAAATAAGGAGCCGAATATGAAATCGGTCCTCCTTACGGAATTGGATTACCTACGATTCCTTTACGGGGATAAAAGGGATAAAGAGTCTTTCGAGGCTTACATGAACGCATTGGATGAGCTTTACAGGAACTTAGCTTCTCAAAACTATGCAGCCGAGATCTTAATCGCCAAATTGGATTTGGTTAGCGGCAGTATGTTTCGTTACGTCTCTACCCAATGGGATTCTATCAAAGCGGAAGAGGTGAAACTATGCGAGGAGGGTATCAAACGATATTCCGGTTACCCTCGCACGGCTATCTTAAAGAATCGCTTGGCACAATTGGAACAACCTACTTTATCCGCATCTACAAACAATACGGTTTATCCGGGACAGCAACTGGGGATCAAGCTGGAATATAAGAATGTACAGAAAGTCATCGTACAAATCTATCGAAGCTCGAAAACACCTTTACAAGCGGCAGCCCATACATCCGCAAAAAAATCAAGTAGCAGCACCTTGGGACAACTCGTAAATGAGAAGACATTCTCTTTGCTACTGCCCAACAGCTATTCGCAGCAAGATACGACCTTACATATATCTATGGATCAACCGGGATTGTATGAATGTGTCGTAACCGTACCCGGACAACAGCTAAAGACGATCAATACGGTTAGCGTAACCCGATTGGCCGCGATCTATCGTAATCTTTCCGGTAATAAACAAGAGGTCATGGTTACCGACTATCTTAGCGGGAAGCCTGTTGATGGGGCTATCGTTACTTATTACGGAGGTCAGCGTCGTAGCTTGCAAGAACTGGGTACCGTCAAGACAGACCGGGAAGGCTTGGCCACGCTTCCGGCGAACAGTCAAGTATTGGCGTTCCAAGCCAGCAGACCAGGAGATACCAACGCTATGTTGACAAATATCTATCCGATGGGTTCCGGCCGCAGACCGGAAAAGAACCCGGTAGAAGTCTCGATCTTTACGGACCGTGGACTTTACCGTCCGGGACAAACCATTTTCTTCAAAGGTCTCGCCTACGTAAAAGACTCGAACGACCCGCATGCCGTGGCCGGACAGACTTTTACGGTGACTTTGTATGACGCTAACGGGAAAGAGCTAGCCCAGAAGAAATTCACGACCAATGAGTTCGGTTCCTTTAACGGAGAGTTCTCCCTCCCCAAACAGACCCTAAGTGGTGTCTTCCGGTTAAGTACCGGACAGATGAGCGTATATATTCATGTAGAGGAATACAAACGTCCGACTTTCCAAGCGTACTTCCTCCCGATCAAGGGCGATATCGCTTTCGGCGATTCCGTTACCATACAAGGCAAGGCGGCTACATTCTCCGGCGTGTCACTGCCCAGCGGAGATGTCACTTGGCGTATTACACGCAGGCCCTTCCTGTCGTGGAGGTATTTCCGTCCGAGCGCTCCGACACAAGTTGCGGAAGGGAGTACCACCCTTTCCGGCGATGGGACATTCAACGTATCTTTCCGTCCCCAAAAAGAGGAGGATACGAATCCATACGCTTCCGCATACCAGACCTACGAGGTATCGGCTACCGTAACCGATAGCAAGGGAGAGACCCAAGAGGCGAATTACACCTTCTCGGTAGGAGAATCCAGTATCGTCTTATTCACGAACCTACCGCCACAAATCGAGAAAGACTCGGTAAAAGCCGTAGTCGAAGCCCGGACAATCAATGGGGAGATGGTTTCCACCTCCGGTACTTTCAAGATCGTAGAACTGATCGCGAACCGATCCGATAAGAACAGCGGAGAGAGCTATAAAGAAGGCAAGCAAGTAGCTTCCGGTAGCTTTACCAGTGGCAAAGAGATCAGTCCGGCTATTTTCAGCCAATTGCCCTCCGGGCGTTACCGTATTTTAGTAGAAGCCAAAGATAGCCAAGGACGGCAGAGTAAGAACCAGTCCGATTTCATCCTATACGGAAAGAACGACAAGCGTCCTCCCGTATTTACCCATACTTGGCTGCTGAAAGAGAAGACAACTTGTTTACCCGGGGAGGAGGCGGAGATCGTATTCGGCACCTCCGACAAGGACGCCTACGTACTCTATGAATGGTTTGCCGGAAATAACCGCATCCATCACGAGTTGATAAAGCTAAGCGACGCGAACCATCGGTTTAAGATCCCGTTCAAGCCGGAATATGGAGAGGGAATCATCGTATCCTTTACGTTCGTAAAAGAGGGTGAGCTATATATTACCCAAGTACCCGTAGAGCTTCAGCTACCCAACCGGCAATTAACCATCAAGCCGATAACCTTCCGGGATCGTTTACTTCCGGGAAGTAAAGAGAGCTGGAAATTCCGTATCACCGACGCGGACTCCACGATCGTATCCGCCGAGGTACTGGCCAGCATGTACGATGCCTCACTAGATAAAATCATACCGTTCAATTGGTATTTCTCCCCGCAGCGAACGATCCTGCTACAAGCTCCCCGTTTCTCAACCGGAGCCGGATTCCAGCGTAGTTATCAATATGACCAGACAGAGGCCAAGTATATAAAAGTACCTCAATATCAGTATGACCGTTTAAATTGGTTCGGTCTATTCAATGAGATTGTCATACGAGGATACGGCTCCAGCAACCGGGCTTTCGCCACGGGAGGTATCATGTTGAAATCCGCGGCAGCCCCAGTAGTGGCGGAATCCATGAACATCATGGAAGACAGCGCCGTGTTAGAAGAGCCTAGTGTGGAATCTACGGAAGGGGAACCCGTGTTCAGCCTATCCGATCCTTTCGCCAAAGAGAGCAGCCAGCCGATAAGTCCGGAGCAAATCCGGCAGAACTTCGCGGAAACCGCCTTCTTCTACCCGACCTTACAAACGAACGAGGAAGGAGACATATTCGTAAATTTCACCCTGCCGGAAAGTAATACGACTTGGAAACTACAGCTATTGGCCAACACCCAAGACCTGAAATACGGTCTGTTAACGAAAGAGGTCATCAGCAGCAAGCCTTTGATGGTTTTACCGAATCTGCCTCGTTTCGTCCGCCAAGGGGATGAGGTCAGCATCAGCACGCAAGTCATCAACAATTCCAAGGAAGCGGTATCCGGCCGTGTACGCATCGAACTATTCGATCCCGCTACAGACCAACCGATTATCTGCTTGAGCAAGTCACAACGTCCGTTTGAGTTGCAACCGGATAGCATCGCTACTGTAAGCTGGATAATCCCGGTCCCCAAACAGATCAGCCTGCTGGGCGTACGTATCCTAGCCGACTCTGAAAAGGGAAGCGACGGGGAGCAGCAGATCGTACCGGTTCTTTCCAATCAATTGCTTATCACGGAAAGTACCCCGTTCTATTTGCTCAAGGAAGGAGAGAAACAAATCCGTATCTCCGGGAACTCGGAGGGAGCGACACCATTCCGTCTCACGCTGGAGATGACCGGGAATCCGATTTGGTACGCGGTACAGGCATTACCGACGATCACACAGCCGAACAATGATAATATCTTATCTTGGTTTGCCGCTTATTACAGCAATACGTTGGCTTCCTATATCGCCCAAGCCCATCCCCGCATCCGGAAAGTGATCAGCCAATGGACCGCCCAAGGAGGGAATGCCTCTACCCTCTATTCAAACTTGGAAAAGAACCAAGAGCTGAAGAACATACTCTTGGAAGAGACGCCTTGGGTACTGGCCGCCGATAACGAGACAGAGCAAAAACAACGCTTGTCTTTATTGTTCGACCTAAACCGTGCGGACGGATTACGGGAAGCGGCCTTGCAACAACTGATCCAACAACAGAACGAAGAGGGTGGATGGAGCTGGTTCAAAGGTTTCCCCGCAAGCCGTGCGATCACGCTTTCTATCCTGAAAGGTATGTCACAGCTTGTACAGCTAAACGCAATCCAATATGGGCAAGCGGAGAAAGAGATGCAAATGAAGGCCCTCAAGTTCTTGGACAAAAGTATGCAAACGGATTATGAGAACTTGCTGAAATACGATAAGAAATGGCAAAACGCATGGCCCTCGCCGGAGCAGGTAGAGTTCTTATTCGTCCGCAGCTCCTACCGGGATATCCCGGAACTGGGAGACGCCCGGGAAGCGATCCGTTTCTATACGAACCAAGCGGAGAAGCACTGGAATCAATATTCCTTAATCAGCAAGGGCGAAATCGCCTTGTTAATGCATCGAAACGGTAAAAAGGAGGTGGCGACAGCAATCCTGACATGGCTAAAGAAGACCGCTACGATCTCCGAGGAGAAAGGTATGTATTGGGCAAACAACCGCAGGGGGAGTGATTATTTCACCTCACCGATCGACACGCATTGCTTATTAATGTCCGTCTTTAACGAAATCGCGCCGGATACCCAGCATACAAACCGGATGAAACAATGGTTGCTAAACCAGAAACGTACACAAAACTGGGAATCCGTACCCGCCACGGTAAACGCCATTTACGCCTTGCTACTCACAGGTAGCGATTGGCTGAACACGCAAAACACCTGTGTAGCGACATGGGACGGCAAGACCTATAGTACAGCGGAAGGGGAAATCGCTACCGGTTACCTCAAAACGATACTTCCGAACGAGCCGGCAAATAGTTCCGCCAACCCCGTGCTCTCGATCCGCAAGGAAGGAAACACTCCGGCATGGGGAGCTGTTTACGAGCAATACTTCCAAGAGATCGACAAGGTAAAAAGGACAAAAAAGGGGTGTTGAGTGTCGAGAAGAAATTATTCGTCGAGACCAATAACGGTACCAACTGCCAAATCCGTCCCGTAACGCCGGAGCAGCCGCTCCGCATCGGAGACAAGGTAATCGTTCGGCTAACGATCCGGACAGACCGTGAAATGAATTACGTATTCTTGAAAGATCTACGTGCGGGCTGCTTCGAACCGGCCGATCAACTTTCCGGCCCGGAATCAAGAGACGGTATCTGGTATTACAGATCCCCGAAAGACGTATCCGAGAATTTCTTCATCAATCGTCTGCCGGAAGGTACGTTTGTCTTGGAATATCCGGTCTACGTATCCCGTAGCGGCGAATACGCCGGAGGTATCAGTACGATTCAATGTATGTACGCCCCGGAATTCGTGTCGCACACCGCCGGAGAAAGCTTGCGGATCATGCCCTAAACAAGCCTTTTCTTACAATGCCCGTTCTAACCTCCTTACAATGCCCAGTATAAGGAGGTTAGAATGGGCATCGTAAGAAGGTAAGAATAGGCATCGCAAGAAGCGTTATCTTCCTCTAATTTTCAATTTTCAATTCTCAACTTTCAATTGAAATGACTATCTTTGTAATTCGAATTAAAACTAAACGATAAGATGAAACAAATAGTTTTTATTTTCATGGCGATCCTGTTAGCGACAGGAATGGCTTCAGCTCAGAAGAAAGCAGTTATTTCCGCGGAAACAACCAGTTTCGATTTTGGTACCATCAAGGAAGCAGACGGAAAAGTATCCCATACGTTTGAAGTATCCAATACGGGCGATATGCCTCTAGTCATTACACGTGTAATCGCGTCTTGCGGATGTACGACCCCGGAATGGCCGAAAGAACCGGTAGCTCCGGGTAAGAAAGCCCAGATCAAGGTTACTTTCGATCCGGCAGGACGTCCGGGTCCTTTCACGAAGACCATTTCCGTATACAGTAACGGGAAAACCGGAAGCTTCATCATGAACATCCGGGGAGAGGTTGAATAAGAAATACGTAAAAAACCCCCAATTGAAATGCTGAATATAAAAAGGTTGATCCTTGCTCTTACAGCAATTATATCTATAACGACAGCTTGGGCACAACAAGGCGCCCAAATCTTGTCGGACGAGTTGACTTATAATTTCGGGACAATAGCCGAGGCCGATGGATTCGCCAGTCATACTTTCACGATAAAGAATACGGGAGATGCCCCTTTGGTCATCACCCGTGTTACCGCGTCATGCGGTTGTACACGGCCTGAATGGACCAAGTCGCCGATCGCTCCCGGTAAGACCGGTGAAGTTAAGATAACGTATAATCCGAAAGGACGCCCCGGCCCGTTTTATAAAACCGTATCGATATTCAGCAATGGAAAGAAAGGGAGTTACAGTCTAGCCATTAAGGGAAATGTCACCCCGAAACCTTCGCAGCCGGTCTTTACGTATCCTTATTCTATCGGTGATCTGAAGCTGCATACGAAGACTGTTCTATTCAGCAGTATCCGTCCGGAGGAAACGTTGGGCGAGAAGATCAACATTAAGAACGAGGGAAAGACCTCGGCTACGATTCATCTGGGTAAAGTACCTCACTATCTCAACGTACAGGTGAACCCGGCTACCCTTCAACCGGACGAGGTCGGTGCCATTACGATCCTTATGGATGCCAAGGTCTTGAAGCGAAAAGGACGAGTCTCTACGCTTTTGCCGGTCATGGTACAGAACGCCGGAAAGAAGGAAGTATCCGGAGATATCCAGATCTCCGCCAACGTGATCGATAATTTCAGCAAACTATCCGCTGCGGATAAAGCCCAAGCCCCAATAGCGGAATTATCCGGCACTTTACTGGAATTCGGCAAGCTACCGAACAAGAAAAGTATCGTTCCGTTGATCGGTGGTAAGGTATCGGGTACGTTTGAGATTACGAATGCCGGAAAGACTCCGCTCACGATCTACAGCGTCACTTGTGATGATGAGCGTGTCGATTTGTCCGGCGGCAAGAAAGAACTTAAACCGGGAGCGACCGCTACTTTCAAAGTAACCTTGCGACCGAAAGAGATAAAGACAAAACTTGAAGCACTTATTAATGTCGTATGCAACGACCCGAACGGGCCTATCCGCTTGATCAAGGTGACGGCATACAAATAATAGATTGATATGGAACATCCAGAAAACGATGATCAGTACAAGGGATTGAAAGTGAATAAGGGCATTGCGGATGTCCCTACCGTAAATCCTTATATAAAAAAGCGTGTCCAACGCAAGGTATATACGCCTTCCGAATTCGTGGAAGGTATCTTAAAAGGGAATATCACGATACTCAGTCAAGCAGTTACCTTGGTGGAAAGCTCCAAGCATGAGCACCAACAGGTGGCGCAGGAGATTATCGAGAAATGTTTGCCTTTCGCCGGGAAATCGGTTCGTATCGGTATTACGGGTGTTCCCGGAGCGGGAAAGAGTACCTCTATCGACTCTTTCGGTATGCACTTGATCAACCAAGGGCGTAAGCTTGCCGTACTAGCGATCGACCCGAGTAGCGAACGCTCGAAAGGTAGTATCCTAGGAGATAAGACTCGTATGGAGGCCTTGTCGAGAGAGAAAAACGCCTTTATCCGTCCTTCACCATCCGCAGGCTCCTTAGGGGGGGTCGCCCGTAAGACCCGTGAGACGATCGTATTATGCGAGGCCGCCGGTTTCGATACCGTATTCGTAGAGACCGTGGGTGTCGGACAAAGCGAGACGGCCGTACATTCGATGGTGGACTTCTTCCTGTTGATTCAATTGGCCGGTACCGGAGATGAGTTGCAGGGTATCAAACGAGGTATCATGGAAATGGCGGACGGTATTATTATCAATAAGGCGGATGGAGACAATATCGAAAAGGCGAATCTCGCCGCCGCTCAATTCCGGAACGCCTTACATCTTTTCCCCACCTTCGGAATCGGGCTGGTTCCCGAAAGTATTGACTTATTCCGGCTATTACAACCTAGGTATCAAAGAAATATGGGATATGGTCGGAGAGTACATGGAGTTCACCAAAAAGAACGGCTACTTCGATTACAAACGTAACGAGCAAGCTAAATACTGGATGTACGAAAGCATCAACGACACGTTGCGGGATAAGTTCTATCATAACCCGGCGGTAGAAGGCATGCTGGAACAAACGGAGAAGCAAGTCTTGAACAACGAGATCAGCTCTTTCGTGGCAGCCAAACGGATGATCGATCTGTTCTTGGATAATATCGCTACGAAATAGGTATAAAAGCATAAGAGTGTCGCACGATCTGATCATGCGACACTCTTTTTTACTTGAACCTTACATCGACTCCTTTGTCTTCTTTCGCTTTCACGGCCAACGCACGCCCTTGTCTCTTTACCTCTCCTGTGATGAATTCAGGTATATTGTAGGATTTCATAAAACGAAAATAAAAAATCCGTATCCTTCTGAGGTAACAGGAAAGGTTTGCAAGCCTGTCCTTTCCCATCAATATAAGCGATGAACGGCCTTGTATACAAACCATCCATCCGACGGCTGCTAAACACGATCCAACGGCTATCGCTACTCCATGAATGATAGCTTTCCACATCGTCGCTATTCGCCGCCTCCAATGGATAACTTTGCAGAGTCGATAAATCAATCATGTACAAATCAGCATCCTTATGCCAAATAGAGAAATTTCCATAACCGGACAAGGTATAGAGCAAATACTTTCCATCCGGGGAAACCCGGGGAAAAGAAACGCTTTTATCGATCTCCGATGCCTTATATAAAGTATCGACTACCGTCCCGAAACGGCGTGTAGCGGGATCGAACGAGACTGAGCATAGATCGTATCTCACTTGATCGTATTCCTTGGGCATCGTACGGGCTTTAGCCGAACAGAAATAGAGCGTATTTCCATCCGGGGAAAATGTAGGGAAAGTCTCGAACGCTCCCTCTGAAGACAGCAGCGGAGAAGTCACGATCTCATGCTTTTGCGTATCATAGACGACCACATCCGAGGCCGAGTCGAATACCTCCACCCGATTCCTATCGTTCATATGAAACGCTTGCTTGGTTTTATTCACAGAGAAAGCGACATATTTTCCGGAAGGATGCCAAGAAGGATAGACCAGTGGAGAAAGGGTCTGATCGGTCTTCGTATTCAGCTTCTCCACTTTATCTCCATCGATCAATAAGGTACAAGAGTAGGTCTCACGCATATGGAAAAGCATTTTCTCCGGATTCTGCATACAGAAAGAATGGCAGTTCATACAGTTATTGCCGCTCATCTTATTTTCGATGATCGCGTTCTCCGTATAATTTTCCAAGTTACGTTGATAGATACCCATACGGTTCCACAACTCATAGCCCGGTTCGATTAAACGATAAGCCAACCAACCATCGACCGGCTCCTTCGCCACCTTGATGATGAAGGGGGCATACGCGATCCATTCATCATTCACGAAGGCTTGTACGGTTACATTCAGATGATTCCCGGAAGCGGCACGCAACAGCCTTTTCCAACCGGAGGCCGGGATCACGAAACAAGCGTCTTTCCCGGTCTTGATCTCTAATTTCTCCGGGCCACATTCGAGAATGGCACGGGCCTCAACGCAAGCATCTTTCAGCTTAAAATTCAAGGGAGCTATATTCGGCGGGATTGTCACATCCACATAATCCGGAAAGATCTCCGGCTTGACTTCCAGATTCTTCTGTATACGTACCGGACCGGAACAAGCCATCAAGCCCAGAATCATCCACAGACATATACATCTTATTATATACATTTTTCTCATCTCCTATTTAAACATATAATAATACCAATAGGTATCGCCATAAGAGCGATACATCAAACCGGGCAGCGCATTACTATTATTCCGCCCAGCGAGCACTTGCCTCTTATAATCGGTGAATCGCCCTACGATAGATTCCGAGACACCGAAACGTTTCCAGTAATCCGGATCTTTCTCCGATAGGATGATGACCGCCTCTTGAAAAGAGACCGGTAAAGAAGGGAGTAAATCCGTTCCGTAATAGGTTTCCACCAACGTCTTAAAGCGCGTCACATCTTTTGCTAAAAGATAGAACACGCCGGCATAGTGGAAAGCGGCTTTATTGGAAGGATTCTGCTCCGCCAAGCGAATCAAGTCCGTGTCGAATCCATCCATCTGGATCAGATGATTCTCAGCTAGCAGGTTCCTGCGCATATTCCCCAATAGAGGATCTGTCTCGACCGCCTCATCATTATACAGGAATTTCCGCTGCGCTTTGGCCCAATCCTTATAATAGAAAGTATTCTCTAAGACAGCGATATATTTCTCCGCGACCGGATAGGCTCCATAAATCAAGTTCGTTTGCACCAAACGTTGCGTCATGCGGGGATTTCCATCACATAAAGCGCCGATATTACTCTCGAATGCCATCTCTTGAGCCGCGGCGACATTTCCCATCGTAAAATAAACATCACTCAACAAGGCGGATATGGTGGTCGATTTATTCCATGCCACCATTAATCCACGAGGCCCGTGCTGCGTGTACTTAAACGCCTCATCCGCCAGAATACCTTTCCGGGCCAAAGCCATATTTTGGTAACATAAATAGAGTTGATTAGTGGTCGGCTCCTTGCATGATACCAAGATCCGGTCCCATTGCTCTGTCCGAGTAAAATAGTCCATCATCTTCAAACGGTATGATTTCTGTTCGCCATATAGATCGAAGCCTTTCCAGAAGATAAGCCCTAAGATAATGAATTGGGAGATTCCCAGCGCTAGACGCTTTTTACCAGCCCATGATTCCTTGTTTTTACAGAGGCAGGTTACAACCAACGCCGCATAGAAAGCGATCCATGAGAAATAAATTACCTTATCCGGCACCAAACGGAAATAATAATAACTATCCGGTAAAAAGACAAAGCGGTATTCTCCGATCACCGAGTAACGCACACATAATCCACCCAAGATCAACACGATCATCGGTAAAATCGCAGAATAATACCAACGGGGCGTCCGGCTCATGGCCTCATATCCGACCATGGATAAGGCAAACAACAAAGAGACCGGCCCGGCCAACCCAAAGAGTAACAGGGAGGCAAACAGACTTGCTATCAAACGAGGTATGAAATTCCTTATCCCTAAAACGAGATATAAAGCAAGCAGCATCATACCGAAGGCGACCGTTCCTTGAAACCTGTAATTAAAATCCCATTGCACAAACAACAAGGATAGGACGGGAAGCCAAGCCCATAAAATACCATGGCTTCGCGGATCGATCCGCTTCAAGATCACCCAGAACAAGGCCCCTAGGCTTGTCAGCAGGGCCGCCGTTATCATAGCTCCCACATTCGGGAGAATGAAGAACTGCACCAAACAACCGGAGAGAACCATCGCTAAACCTCCCGGTTGCATTAACTTATCGATAATAAAAATGGGAGTCAACTGGAATAACTGGTTCTGCTCGACACAGTAAAAGTGGTACTCACTGAATATCCTCAAGAAGATAAACAGAAAGACAAATACGATTACATTCAAGGCCACGCCGCTATACTTCTTCATGATATCAGGTTCTTCAAATAAAAACCCGGATGTACGCAATCGCTACATCCGGGTTCCTATTCGTATAAATATATGCCTTATTTAGATTGAAGAAACACGGAGCGTGTTCAACAAATCCCGGTTAATAGGCTTATCATTCTTGATCGCTTTAGAGAACGGTACATAAACGATCTGGTCGTTCTGGATACCCATCATCACGTTACGCTGGTCATCCAACAAGGCATCGATCGCGGCCACACCCATACGAGTCGCCAAGATCCGGTCTTGTGCCGTAGGAGAACCACCACGCTGCAAGTGACCTAAAATAGAGACACGCACGTCGAACTGCGGATATTCCTTCTTCACACGCTCAGCGACACCCATAGCGCCACCGGTTACCTCACTTTCGGCAACCAATACGATACTACTGTTCTTGGACTTACGGAATCCATTCTCGATCATCTCGGCCAATTGGTCTTTCTCCAAGGAGATTTCCGGGATAATAGCGGCTTCGGCGCCAGAAGCGATCGCTCCGTTCAACGCCAAGAAACCGGCGTCGCGCCCCATAACCTCCACAAAGAACAGACGATCATGCGAGGTAGCCGTATCACGGATCTTATCCACGCATTCCATGATCGTGTTCAAGGCCGTATCATAACCGATCGTCGTATCCGTGCCATACAAGTCATTATCAATCGTACCCGGCAATCCTACGATCGGGAAATTAAACTCCTGAGCGAAAATACGCGCTCCCGTCAACGTTCCGTCACCACCGATAGCGATCAAGGCATCGATCCCATGCTCTTGCAACTTATCATAGGCCTGTTTTCGTCCCTCGGGAGTCTTGAACTCCACGCAACGGGCGGTCTTAAGAATTGTTCCACCGCGCTGAATTATATTACTGACATTTTGTGTCTTAAACTCTTCAATCTCATCTAGGATCAACCCTTTGTAACCACGGTAAATACCTTTCACTCTCATTCCGTTATAAATAGCGGAACGTGTTACCGCACGAATAGCGGCATTCATTCCCGGGGCATCACCTCCGGACGTTAAAATACCAACACACTTTACTGTAGACATAGCGTCATTGATTTTAATGTTCTCCGGCAAAAGTAGTAAATATTTAGTTATCCTTCTGTCTTTCTCCCGGAAAGTTCACGTAATCTTAATCAAAATATCATTCCGAAGCATTCAGTTCCTTGATCCGGACCGCCACTTCCTCCATCAACCACTTGGGAGTGGATGTAGCGCCGCAAACCCCGACCCGGCGCACGCCCTCGGGCAAAGGCTCGGTAATCTCTGATACCTCGGAAATAAAAAGCGTATTCGGGTTCGCTTTCCGGCACTCCTCGAACAGCATCTTTCCGTTGGAACTTTTACGACCGGCCACAAAATAGACCCAATCGTGGCTGGAGGCGAACGCTTTTATATTCGGAAGACGATTCGCCACCTGACGGCAAATCGTATCGTAATAATTAAACTCCACCCCTTCCGCCATCCGCTGCTTGATCTCCGCCACTACCGCCTTGAATCCATCCAAGGACTTCGTGGTTTGGGAAAACAGACTGATCGCACGGGTAAAGTCCAGACGATCGAGGTCTTCTATTTTCTCGATAACAATCGCCGTGCCTTCCGTCTGGCCCACCAAGCCATTCACCTCCGCATGGCCTTTCTTTCCATAGATAACCAACTGGGTGTTATTCGCCCGGGTCTCTTGATAACATTTATGGATCTTGCGCTGCAAACGCAAGACGACCGGGCAAGTAGCGTCTATAATCGTGATATTGTTTCGCTTCGCTAAAGCATAGGTAGAAGGCGGCTCGCCATGCGCCCGGAGCAACACCTTCCGGTCTCTCAACCTTGAAAGTCCCTCATGGTCGATCGTATGCAGCCCCATATGCTCCAACCGCTCCACCTCCAAACTGTTATGAACGATATCGCCTAGGCAATACAGCGTATCCGTATTACCCAGCTCCCGCTCCGCGCTTTCTATGGCGGTGACAACCCCAAAGCAGAATCCGGAATCTTTATCTATCTCGACTTCTATCATATCTATAATATCATTAACAAACAAGCACTTACAGTTTTCTTAATTTTCAATCACAAGAAACTAAAGTTTCTTCATAACAAAACTAGAGTTTTCCCTAAGAGAAACTTTTGTTTCCTAGTAACGAAACTATAGTTTTCATTCGAAGAGACAAAGTTTCTTTATAGGAAACTCCAAGCACTCGTTTATGAACCGATCGCTTTATGATATTGTTCCAGCAACCAAGCCTTTTGCTCGTCCAAAGTCATATGGGAATTATCCAATACCAAGGCATCATCAGCTTGTCTCAAAGGACTTTCCTCCCGGGTTGAATCTATATAATCCCGCTTCTTCACATTCTCCAGCACTTCCTCGTAAGAAGCGGGGATCCCCTTCGCCTCCAGCTCATCGACCCGGCGCTTGGCACGTACCTCCGGCGAGGCCGTCACGAAAAGCTTCAACTCCGCGTCCGGGAATACGACCGTACCGATATCACGGCCATCCATCACGATGCCTTTCGCCTTCCCCATCTCTTGTTGCTTAGCGACCAACGCACGGCGCACAAAGCCTAGAGTGGCTACCGGACTCACTTTATCCGCCACTTCCATGCCACGGATCTCTTTCTCTACATTCACACCGTTCAAATAGGTATCCGGCCGGCCAGTCTCCGCGTTCAAACGAAATGAAATATCGATATCATGGATAGAAGCCTTCAGCTCTTCCTCCTTAATCTTCTCTCCCTCAAAAAATCCATGCTGGATGCAATACAAAGTCACGGCCCGATACATGGCACCCGTATCGATATACGTATATCCGATCTCCTTGGCAAGATCTTTTGCCATGGTACTTTTGCCACTGGAAGAGTGGCCGTCTATAGCGATAACTATTTTCTTCATATATATATTAATGTATAGGTTTATTCTGTCACCTTCTTAAAATCGGCCAAGGTCGTAGATACGCTAATCATCATCGACATGGCGGACGGATGATATTTCGCCAAGCGAGAAGCCCACGTCAAACATCTTGATCCTTACGCCTGCGCCAGCCGAGAAGCCGGAGAAACTTCCCCCGCCTTTCAACTTCATATCCATATTGACCTTCGGATTGAATCCTACGCCCACCCAAAAGTTCTCGGACGGGATAAAATCCACGCCGATGATAAAATGCTTCGCCAACGTCTTAACAAAAGAATCCCCTTCATACTCTTTATCCGTATTATCGATATAATCGAACTTCCAACGGTTCAAGTATTGGGCCGTCAAAGAAAAACGAATCGGGGCATGCGCCATTTTCTGCGTGATACCCATCTGGATATCCCAAGGCATCTTTTGTCGCTCATCCTCGTAAGCTTTCAGTTGCGCGCCGATATTCTTCAAGGCAAAACCAAAGGAAAAGCCCTTATCCGAATTATAATAACTCAATCCCGCATCCACGCATAAACCGATAGAGGTATAATCAGCCAGCCCCGAATACAAGAACTTCAACGACAATCCACCCCGCCAACGCTCGCTCAAGTCGCGGGAGTAGAAACCATTCACGCTGATATCTTTCGCCGAAAGACTTGCTCCGGTCACGACATTATCCGGCAACACCTCCTGGATATCGCCATAGCTTATAAACGTAGCGCCTACGCCCCAAGCCCCTTTCTCGCCATGCGCTTTCGTGAACAAGGCACTCCCTACGTTGATATCCGAGATGTAATTCATATAATTCAAGTTGATCATCCCATCCATCTCCGCGCCTAGCAACGCCGGATTATGAAAAATAAGTGAAGGATCTCTTTCTACCAACGCCACGGTATGCCCACCCAAGGCGTTAGCCCGGGTCGAGGTCGGGAAACGTAAGAAAGTATACGCCTCGCTCCCGTTTTGCGCTGAGACAGACAGTGTAACAACGAATAAAATCAGTATAAATAGTTTATTTCTCATATTTTCATGCAAAAAATCGTTCAAAGATACATTAATTCGGAAAAATGTTTTTACTTTACACCCGCAAATCTCAGAAATACGGATTTCACATTAACAGAAACGGGAAAAATGCCAAAAAGGTATATTATCGCTCTCATTTTTGTTTGATATATGAAATAATTTGTATTTTTGCAGAAGTGAAAAACACTTATAAATTATTATAAACGTATGGAAATTAAAAAATCACCGAAAGCGGACCTTGAGAGAGGTAAGTCTCTAAGTATCCTGATGGGATTCGTAGTGGGCTTAGCTGTCTTGTTCGTGGGCTTCGAATGGAGCACCCGCGATGTAATGGTCGTTCAGGCTAGCGAGGGTGTAGCAGACATCATCGCCGAGGAAGAAGTGGAAATCACGAGACCGGAGAATACGCCTCCTCCACCTCCACCACCTCCAGCACCAGTTGTAACCGAGGTATTGAACGTTGTTGAAGACGACGTTGAATTGGAACAGCAAGATATCTTATCATCAGAGGATAATCAGCAAGAGGCTCAAACAGCCGTTTATACACCGCCTGCAGTAGTAGAGGAAGAGGAAGAATCCGCTCAGCAGATCTTTACGGTTGTAGAGGAAATGCCGAAGTTCCCGGGTGGAGACGCAGAATTGCTGAAGTTTATCGCTAAATCAATCAAGTATCCGGTAATCGCACAGGAAAATGGTATCCAAGGTCGTGTAATCTGCGCATTCGTGGTTAACCGAGACGGATCAGTAGTAGACGCTGAGGTATTACGTGGTGTAGACCCATCTTTGGATAAAGAGGCCCTTCGTGTGATCGGTACCATGCCTAAATGGTCTCCGGGTAAGCAGAGAGGTAAACCAGTACGCGTTAAGTATACTGTGCCTATCACGTTCAGATTGCAATAGTATAACATTAAACATATCAAAAGGGCTGCTTTATTTTCGCAGCCTTTTTTTATTTCATAACTCCATTAATTGATACAGCTATGTTAGCATTCGAGAATATACTTCAAAGAATAGAGAGCGAGATCTCTCAACTACAATTCACCAATCCTCCCAAGAGCTTATACGAGCCGATAGAGTACATCTTGTCCCTCGGAGGAAAAAGAATACGTCCGGCGTTAACGTTGATGGCATGTAATATATATAATAATAGTATAGAGAATGCGATCAAGCCCGCTTTAGGTCTGGAAGTTTTCCATAACTTCACCTTGCTGCACGACGACCTGATGGATGAAGCTGATAAAAGAAGGAACAAACCTACCGTACACAAGGTATGGAATGCCAATACGGCGATTCTTTCCGGAGACGCAATGCTAATAGCGGCTTATCAATTAATCGGATCAACGGAACACGGCCACCTCAAACAAGTGTTGGATTTATTTACGCAAACCGCGGCGGAAATATGTGGCGGCCAACAATTCGACATGGAATTCGAGTCTCGCATGGATGTGAGCGAGGAAGAATACATCGAGATGATCCGGCTAAAAACAGCCGTATTACTGGCCTGCGCCCTTAAGACGGGCGCCCTACTCGGAGGTGCCTCACAGGAAGACGCAGGCAACTTATACGCGTTTGGTATCAATATAGGTCTAGCGTTTCAACTGCAAGATGATTTACTAGATGTATATGGTGACACCGCCACTTTCGGGAAAAACATTGGCGGCGATATCCTTTGCAACAAGAAAACATTCTTATTGATCAACGCTCTCAGACTGGCCAACAAAGAACAAGCGGAAGCTCTCCGTAACTGGATGGATAAAAAAGAATTCGACCCAGCTCAAAAGATACAGGCATTCACCTCTATCTACAACGAATTGCAGCTAAAACAATTAACAGAAAATAGAATCCAAGCCTATTACGACGCATCTGTAGAGAACTTAAACGCTTTACAAGTCGCTCCCGAAAAATTAACGATCCTAAAAGAGGTTTGTGATCATTTAATGCATAGACAATCCTAATCCATGAGGTTAATAGACACACATTGCCATTTATATCTGGAGGATTTCGATCCTGAACAAGACGAACTGGCTCAAAAAGCAAAAGACTCAGGTATCGACACCCTGCTTCTGCCAAACGTAGACCTGACGACGATTGACAGAATGCACGATTTATGCGATCGATACCCAGAGTTCGCTTTCCCCATGATGGGATTGCATCCGACCAGTGTGGATAGCAATTATATCGATATCCTAAAACAAACGGAATCCTACCTATCTAAACGTACTTATTGCGGTATCGGTGAAATCGGGATCGATCTATATTGGGATAAGACTTATTTGAAGGAGCAACAAATCGTTTTCGAGGAACAACTGCGTTGGAGCATCGATCTGAACCTGCCCGTAGCCATCCATACCCGCAACGCATATCCGGAAGTTCTGGAATGCATACATAAAGTCGGAGCGGAAAGACTTAAGGGCGTATTTCATAGTTTTACCGGCACAACGGAAGAGCTGGAAGAAATAAAGAAACTGCCCACCTTCAAGATCGGGATAAACGGAGTTGTTACCTTTAAAAATTCAAAACTGTCCGAAGTCATCCGGCAAACGGATCTTAAAAAGATACTCTTGGAAACAGATGCACCCTATCTTTCACCAGTCCCCTACAGAGGTAGACGGAATGAGCCTACTTACATATGGAAGACGGCCGAGAAAGTGGCGGAAACATTCGGCCTCACGCTAGAGGAAACCGTAAACGCTACTCGAAAAAACACATTAGAATTGTTTAAAAGCGTAAATAAACCCATATAGACACTTTTTTTCGAATGAAGTCAAAATTTATTTCGTGGATATTGTGTATATGTCAAGCAAAAACTATAGATTTGTGCACTGAAAAGATTGCATATGGGAATTTTTTCGTATTTTGCGGTCGTTTTAGAAGAAGCTAGGCGAATAATTGGAGAGATGCTCGAGTGGTTGAAGAGGCACGCCTGGAAAGCGTGTAAACCCCTAAAGGGTTTCGCGGGTTCGAATCCCGCTCTCTCCGCGGTGGAGAATACCATGAATTAATTAACAATAAAATAAAAACAAATAAGAGAATTATTAATCTTAAAAATTAAACACACAATGAAAAAGTTATTTGCAAAAGCATTCTTGGGTATTTGCGCCCTTGGAACTTCTACCGTAGCATTTGCTCGCGCAGGACGCTGCAGACGCAGCTACAGCTGTTGAAGGAGGTATGTATCAAGCATTAAAAACAAAGTTTATCGAAGGTGGTGCCGACTTTATGAGTTTGGTTGCTATCGCTTTGATTTTCGGTTTGGCTTTCTGCTTAGAGAGAATTATCTACTTGAACTTAGCTGAAACAAATTCCAGCAAATTGTTGAAGGGTATCGAAGATGCTTTAGACAAAGGTGATGTTGAAGGCGCTAAAGCTATCGCTCGCGACACAAGAGGCCCTATCGCTTCTATCGCTTACCAAGGATTGATGAGAATTGACCAAGGTATCGACGTTGTAGAAAAATCTATCGTTTCTTATGGTGGTGTTCAAGGAGGTCTTTTGGAAAAGAATATGTCTTGGATCACATTGTTTATCGCAATGGCTCCGTCTTTAGGATTCTTGGGTACTGTAGTAGGTATGATCATGGCGTTCGATAAAATCGAGCAAGTTGGTGATATCAGCCCGACGGTTGTAGCAGGTGGTATGAAAGTGGCCTTGATTACTACTGTAGGTGGTTTGATCGTTGCTTTGATCCTTCAGGTATTCTATAACTATTTGTTAAGCAAATTGGAGGCTATCTTGAATCAAATGGAAGATGCTTCTATCTCTTTGCTTGACTTGGTTATCAAATACAACGTCAAATTCAAAAAATAATAACGAATTATGGCAGTTACTAAAATAAGAAAAATATCCAGTTGGACTTTACTGATAAGTTCTATTATCAGTATTATTGTTCTGGGTATGTTTTATGCGGGTGGAGTCGTTGACCCTGCCGCTGAAATGAAAGAGCCCATCTATACCGGGTTATTGATTAACTGGACTTCTGTATTGTTCTTCGTGACAATCATCAGTACAATGTTGTTTGCCGTTTGGCAATTTTTGACGTTGTTGAAGACAAACGCTAAATCAGCGATTATGTCTTTGGTTGTATTAGTTTGCTTCGTTGCCGTTTTGTTCATCACTTACACGATGGGTGACGCAACTCCTTTAACAGGTTTGAACGCAGACTCTCAAGTTTACAACACTCCGGGTTGGTTAAAGATCACAGATATGTGGATCATGTCTACAATCGTACTTTTGGTTCTGATCGTAGCATGTGTAGTTTGGGGTTCTGTAAAGAGAATCATGGGTAAATAATAGTAATAACGAACTGATAAAACAAGAAAGAAATGGGTAAGAAAAAGAAAGACACCGGGTATCAATGGTTCTTCTTCGGCCGATATCGCTTTCATGTTGCTTATCTTCTTCCTTATTACTACATCAATGGATACAGATAAAGGTTTGGCAAGACGTTTGCCGCCCCCTGTACCTAAAGATCAGAAGAACGATACCGATGTTGACATCAAAAAGAGAAACTTGTTGGTTGTATTGATCAACAGTAATAACCAGATTCTCTGCGGTGATCAATTTGTCGATATCAAGCAATTGAAAGAGAGAATCAAAGAGTTCATTGATAATCCTTATAATGACGAACATAAGCCTGAGCGTGTAGAGGCTGATGTTCCATTCTTCGGAAAGATGATGGTAACGAAGAACCACGTAATTTCTTTACAGAATGACCGTGGTACCGAATACCAAGCTTATATCGATGTGCAGAATGAAATTGCGGCTGCTTATAACGAATTGAGAAATAAGGTTTCTAAGGAAAAATTCGGGAAGAATTTCGCTGATTTGGACGAAGAACAACAAAAAGCTGTACAGCAGATTTATCCGCAAAAGATATCAGAAGCTGAACCTAAAAATTATGGAGGTAAAAAGTAATGGGAAAGTTTAGTAAAGCGGGCGGTCGTGAAATGCCCGAATTGAATACATCATCATTACCTGACTTGGTGTTCGCTTTCTTGTTCTTCATCATGATGGTAACATCTATGCGTGAGGTAACATTGAAAGTAGAGTTCCATGCTCCACAAGCTACAGAGCTTCAAAAATTGGAGAAGAAATCTTTGGTAACATTTATCTATGTCGGTAAGCCGACTAGAGATTTGAGAGCGAAGATGGGTTCTGAAACTCGTATCCAGTTAAATGACGCTTTTGCGGAAACTTCGGAAATTCAGGATTATATCGCACAGGAAAAGTCCAGTATGAAGGAAGAGGACCAGCCGTTTATGACAGTTTCTATCAAGGCAGATAAAGAGACCAAGATGGGAACAATTACAGACATCAAGCAGGCTCTTCGTGAAGCATACGCATTAAAGATTAGTTATTCTGCCGCTCAACGTGTCGACGAATAATGATCTACAAATAGAATATCTAAAAAAAGGCGGGAAATAGAATCCCGCCTTTTTTTTCACCCCATAGACATTTTGGTGAATAATGGTCTTAACTCGCTCAAAAGATCGCTCCAGATCAAGCTCCCCATGAGTCATCAAACGCATTTCTAAAAATGCCTCTCCCTTACGATAGGGAGGTTGGAAATATACATGGTGATCCAAGACAAACCCCAGACGTTCATAAAAACCGATTCTACGTTTACTCATCTCCTCTGTCGGCATCTCTACCTCTAAGACAACCGGATCTTCGTGGAGAGCTATAAAACTTGTCATTGCTTTCGCTCCGATTCCTCCGTTACGAGCGGACTCGTCGATCGCAAAATGCTCCACATAAACAAAACCCTCAAATTGCCATCCGGTAATGAAACCCACATAAATACCATCCCGTAGCAAGGCATACATCTCGAAACGGCTATCTTCCTCCAAAAGCTTACGTACCAAAGAGAAATCACGACGCTCTTCCTCGGGGAAAGAACTAGTATATGTTTTCTCTACTAGATCCAATAAAGGATCGGCTATCTCCCGGACAGGCTTACTAATTATTACATGATCTTCGCTCATAAAAAAAATACTTAATAATTGAATAAAGAATGCTTACAAAATCAAAATAATCTAACATAATCTTTAGGTGATTATAAGATTATCATTATATTTGTATTAAATATGAAAGATATAATCTAACAGTAATACAAATATACTGAATATATGGCACATCATCAACTAGATGAACTGGACGAGAAGATACTTAAACTAATCATCGGCAATGCGCGTATGCCATTTTTGGAAGTAGCGAGGGAATGTAACGTATCCGGAGCGGCTATTCATCAACGCATACAAAAGCTGACTAATTTAGGGGTTATCAAAGGCTCAGAATTCATCGTGGATAACACAAAAGTTGGGTATGAAACTTGCGCATATATGGGGTTATTCCTAAAGTCTCCCGGACAATTTCCAAGCGTTACAGAAGCGCTGTTGCAGATACCGGAAGTCGTGGAATGCCATTATACAACGGGGCAATACGACCTGTTTATAAAAATATACGCAAAGAACAACCAGCATTTGCTAAGCATCATCCACAACAAGCTTCAACCATTGGGCTTGGCTCGCACCCGAATCGCTTATATCCTTTAAGGAGGCATTCAAAAGGCAAATTCCTATTGATCTGGACGACGATTAAACAAAGGAAGCTATATAAGAAAAGGGTCCGTAATCCGGTTGAAACCGGTTACGAACCCTTTTTATCATGATCACTAAGCGCTATTAGAACTCAGCGTTATTCGGTGTACGCGGGAAAGGTATCACGTCACGGATATTTCCCATACCCGTAACGAACAACAAAAGACGCTCAAAGCCCAAACCGAAACCAGAGTGAGGCACCGTACCAAAACGGCGAGTATCTAAGTACCACCACATATCCTTCATCGGGATGCCCAATTCGTCAATACGACTCATTAGCTTATCATAGTCAGCCTCACGCTCGGAACCGCCGATGATCTCTCCGATCTTCGGGAATAATACGTCCATCGCACGTACCGTCTTTCCATCCTCGTTTTGCTTCATATAAAAAAGCCTTGATCTCTTTCGGGTAATCCGTTAAAATTACAGGACGTTTGAAGTGATCCTCCACTAAGAAACGTTCGTGCTCGGAAGCCAAATCTACACCCCAATAAACAGGGAACTCAAATTTATGTCCTTTAGCGACAGCCTCTTCCAATATCTTGATTCCTTCAGTGTACGGCAAGCGAACGAATGAGTCTTTCAAGACCCCTTCCAGACGAGCGATCAATTCCTTATCGAACATATCGTTCAAGAACTTGATATCCTCCATACAGTTATCCAACGCCCATTGTACGCAATATTTAATGAACTCCTCGGCCAACTCCATATTGTCCGTGATATCATTAAAAGCGACTTCCGGCTCAATCATCCAGAATTCCGCCAAATGACGAGGCGTATTTGAGTTCTCCGCACGGAACGTAGGGCCAAACGTATAAATCTGTCCCAAGGCTGTAGCAGCCAACTCTCCCTCCAACTGTCCGGAAACCGTCAAGCTAGCCTGCTTGCCGAAGAAGTCGTCCTCATAAATGATAGAGCCGTTCTCATCCTTTTTCAAGTCGTACAAATTCTTGGTAGTAACTTGGAACATCTGTCCGGCACCCTCACAGTCGGAAGCCGTGATGATCGGCGTATGGAAATAGAAAAAGCCTCTATCATGGAAAAACTTATGGATAGCGTAAGCCATATTATGACGAATACGGAATACCGCTCCAAATGTATTCGTACGAGGACGCAAATGAGCGATCTCACGCAAAAACTCCATGGAGTGTCCTTTTTTCTGCAATGGATAAGTAGCTGGATCAGCCGTACCGAAGATCTCAATCTCGGTAGCCTGTATCTCCACATTTTGCCCCTTACCTTGGGATTGTGTCAAGATACCATTTACGCTGATACTAGCTCCCGTGGTAATCGGTTTCAAGAACTCATCACCCAATTTATCTACATCCACAACGATCTGAACATTATTAATTGTAGAACCGTCATTCAAGGCGATAAAATTCACCTGTTTGCTACCACGGCGGGTACGTACCCATCCTTTCACATTCATCGGTAGTACCGAAAGCGTCGCTTTTCAGCACGTCTACAATTTTTGTTCGTTTAATTGTTTCCATCTGTATCGTTTTTTGTTATTCGAAAGCTCCCATCCTAAGAGCGTTCACTTCCCTTTCATTTAAGTAACGCCATTTACCGCGGCCTAAGTTCTTCTTAGTCAAACCGGCGAAATAAACACGATCCAATTTCGTCACATGATATCCCAACGATTCGAAAATACGGCGCACGATACGGTTACGGCCGGAATGGATCTCTATACCCACTTGGCTCTTATCGTCCTCGCTAGCATAGCTGATAGCGTCCGCATGGATCTCTCCATCCTCAAGCTCAAGGCCGTTGGCGATTTTCTCCATATCCTCGATAGCCACGTTCTTATCCAACCACACATGGTAGATCTTCTTCTTCTTGAAAGATGGGTGAGTCAATTTAGAAGCTAAATCACCATCGTTCGTCAACAACAAGACTCCTGTCGTATTTCGGTCCAAACGGCCTACCGGATAAATACGTTCTTGGCAGGCGTTCTTCACCAAATCCATTACCGTCAGGCGTTCTTGAGGATCATCAGAAGTCGTTACGCAATTCTTCGGCTTGTTTAATACAATATATACTTTGCTCTCGATCTGAACCGGCTTCTCGTTAAATGTAACAACATCTTGACGAGTAATCTTAGTACCCAATTCCGTTACCACGACATCGTTTACCTTAACAGCTCCTTTCTGGATAAACTCATCAGCCTCACGACGAGAACAAACACCAGCGTTAGATAAGAATTTGTTCAAACGAATCGGTTCGTTTGGATCCGCCAAGACTTCCTTATACTTGATCTGTTTCGGACGAACGTTGTATCCCTGCGATCTTTGGAAGCCACCTCCTCCACCGGGACGGCGATTATTATTGTAAGAAGGACGGCGATTATTTCCATATCCACCACCCCCTTGACGATTACCGCCATAAGAGTTATCGTTACCATACGAACGTCTGGGTGCGTAACCGTCCCCGCCGCTTGAACGTGAATCATTGTAATCAACCCGGGTATCACCTACTCTAGGTCTTCTTTTCTTCATACCATCCGCAGACATTCCCTCTCCGGAAGGACTAGCGGAATAAGCCTTTGCCGGTCCATCATAATTAGGACGAGACGGACGATTGTATTGCCCTCCTCCATTCCCATATGACGGGCGGTTATTTCCATAAGACGAGCGGCCGCTGTTGTAGCCACCTTCACGGTTGTTGCCATAAGACGGGCGATTATTTCCATACCCACCTTCGCGATTGTTGCCATAAGATGGACGACTATTACCATAGCCCCCCTCACGGTTGTTGCCATACCCGCCTTCACGGTTATTATCGTAAGAACGCGGACGGCTCGGACGATCCCCGTATGAAGGACGGTTATTTTCTCCATAAGACCGATACGGTCTACGTTCATAGCTACCCTCAGGTTTATTATAACCCTGATTGTAAGGTCTTCTTTCACCTTCTTGGTCTGTGTTTTCCCGTCTGATACTTGGTATCACTTTTTTTGGACGCGGTTGAGATTCATCTCTTTCTTCTGTACTCATTTGTTATAAATTAAACAATGGTTAAAAACTTGGTAGCCTCACGGCTACCTGTATTATCACTAAATTCCTGTATAATTATGAGGCGTTATAGCCCTTAATTCATCTTTAATCCGGTCGCTAACATTCAAGGTTTCGATAAATTCCTTGATAGATTGCTCCGTAACAGTCTGGTTCGTACGTGTCAAAGCTTTTCATGCCTCGTAAGGCTTCGGATAACCCTCACGGCGTAAGACCGTCTGGATACCCTCGGCTACCACAGCCCAGCAATTATTCAAATCCCTACTTAGGGCGCTCTCGTTCAATAACAATTTACCCAAGCCTTTTGTTAAGCTCTTGAAGGCAATTTCTATATGTGCCAAAGGCACGCCTACATTTCTCAACACGGTAGAATCCGTCAAGTCTCTTTGTAAACGAGATACCGGCAATTTCGTAGCCAAATGCTCTAAAATAGCGTTAGCGATCCCTAGATTACCCTCAGCGTTCTCGAAATCAATCGGGTTCACCTTATGTGGCATAGCAGACGAACCGATCTCACCCGCCTTGATCTTTTGCTTGAAATACTCCATGGAGATATATTGCCAGAAGTCACGATTCAAGTCGATCAAGATCGTATTGATACGCTTCAAGCCATCGAAGATCGCTGCCAGATTATCATAATTAGAGATCTGGGTAGTCCACTCCTCACGTTTCAAGCCTAACACCTCACTAACGAACTTATTACCGAATGCCCTCCAATCATATTCCGGATACGCTACATGATGCGCATTGAAGTTTCCTGTAGCACCACCGAATTTAGCGGAGATAGGAACGGCCTTTAACAATGCCAACTGTTGCTCCAAACGGTAAACAAAGACCATCACCTCCTTACCCAAACGAGTCGGAGATGCCGGTTGCCCATGTGTCTTAGCCAACATCGGGATATCCATCCATTCCTCGGCGTATTTTTTCAAGGCGCCGATCACCTCTTCCAAACCCGGATAATACACCTCTTGCAAAGCGTCCTTGATCGATAAAGGCACAGATGTGTTATTAATATCCTGAGAAGTCAATCCAAAATGAATAAACTCGTGGTATTTCTCCGCAAGGAAATGATTTGTTTTTTCCTTAATAAAGTACTCCACCGCTTTCACATCGTGGTTTGTCACGCTCTCGATCTCCTTCACTCGTAAAGCGTCCTCCTCCGTAAACTCCTGATAAATTTTCCGGAGCCCCTTTTTTACTTCCGCCGCATTTAACTCGCTTAATTGCGGAAGAAACTCAGATAGAGTAATAAAATACTCGATCTCAACTCGCACCCTATACTTGATAAGTGCGTATTCTGAAAAAATAAGCCGCCAGATTCTCAGCCTTATTCCTGTATCGCCCATCCACGGGCGAAATAGCAGTCAGTGTCGATAATACCATATACATTATTAATATAGAGTCGCAAAGTTAAGTCTTTTCCATTGAATAATAAGGTAAGCAATCGTTATTTTTAACTAAATGCCCCGTTTTTAGGACCATCAGACACTTACGTAGCCACATCCAAACAAAATTCATATTCATCCACATTTTTTCGTCAAAAAGTTTGGTGGTAATAAAAAAAGCCGTATCTTTGCAGCGCTTTAGAGATAAAGCGAACGAAAAAATAAGTTTAAAGGGCGTTTAGCTCAGCTGGTTCAGAGCATCTGCCTTACAAGCAGAGGGTCGGCGGTTCGAATCCGTCAACGCCCACCTTTAAATTTATTATTTCACCGAAAGATTTTCGGGCGTTTAGCTCAGCTGGTTCAGAGCATCTGCCTTACAAGCAGAGGGTCGGCGGTTCGAATCCGTCAACGCCCACTTTTAAATTTATTATTTTCACCGAAAGAATTTCGGGCGTTTAGCTCAGCTGGTTCAGAGCATCTGCCTTACAAGCAGAGGGTCGGCGGTTCGAATCCCGTCAACGCCCACAATAGAAAAGATTGTTTGGTTTCCAGACAGTCTTTTTTTTATTTAGGAACCAGAGAGTTTACCCGAGGTTCCAGAAACTTTTCCAAAGCAAGTTAACTTCCCTACAATTCCCTATCTCTTCTGCGACAAGAGGACAGCGATCAGACGATCTAACGAGGACTTACCAGGTCCTGCTATATACATCAAGATAAAAATGACCAAGTAAACGAACGCCAACTCTTTCAAAGAAAACGGATCATTCCCGTGAATCACGAAGAAAGCCACTCCCATAGTAAAAATCATCGGGATCATTGCCAACCGATAGAGCGCACCGAGAATAAAGCCAATCGAACAAAAAGCTCCCCAAAAATGGCCAAGCCTAGAGAAACCGAATGTCCAACTCCCAGTGGGTCCGGAAATGCGGCGGACATGCTCTCAAAATTCGTCCACTTCTGTATCCCATGCGAAAGCAATAGACCTCCAAATAACAAACGAAGCGCCAACAACCGTAACGATATAGCTGTACCATCCGGCTTCATTGGAAAAAAAGAAATTTGTAAAATGCTGACATAATTCCCCTATTTTTTATCTTATCAATTCATCTTTCTGGTAATAAAACAAAAACGAAGTAAGGTTAGTTCAGCAAAAGCTCCGGGAATTGACAAGCGGCTTATCTTTCGCCTTGCAAAACGTTTGCCACTACTATCATAACACTATTTACCTTATTATAATACAACGACTTGAAATAATACATCTTCAAAAGAATAACAATTTAACAACATGCTAATTACCTTTGTTTTCCGTGTTCTTTCATTACTTAAATAACTCCATCATAAACGTACATAAAAACTTTCGGTTTTTTCGTAAGTTTGTAGTCGAAAATATATTTCACTGAATATGAGAAATTAAATTAAGGAGAACAGGAGTAACAGTGAATATATCAAATGAGTAAGTATATTACGAATTATTACATTTAGACTATGCTTTTAGAAAAACTACTTAAAGGATTTAATTATAGCACCAGTACTTTCAATTTGAAGGAATCTAAGTTATTTGACCAATATTTTGAGCGGATATTGATTAGTAAAGGTACATTTTTGATTAAGGAAGGAGAAATAGAAAGATATAGTTATTTCGTTTATGATGGGATGTTACGTTGTTGGCTTTTGAATCATAAAGGGGAAGAGCAGATTTTTTGGTTTTGTAAAGAAGGTACGTTTTCAATGTCGAACATATCTTTTACCTTACAAACAAAATCTGCATTTAATGTGCAGACAATTGTAGATAGCGTTATTTACCGAATAGACAAGAAGCGAGTAGATGAACTGTATACTGCTATTCCTAAGGTGAAAACCGTATTTGAAGATTTGAATGCCATACTACTGAATAAGCTCTTGAAAAGAAATATCGACTTGATTAAATATTCTCCTGAACAGTATTATCTACAGATGATTGAAGAATATGGCATTACATTAAACTATATCCGCTCAAAGATATAGCTTCTTATTTGGGTATCACGCCGCAAGCACTAAGCAGAATCCGTAAACGTATTTTTTAACCTGGGTTCAGTGCATTGAATGTATAAGTTCCGAACTTTGCGGCTTTAAATAGCAATTACAATTATGATTAGAAAAATTAAAGTTACGGATTATCCACGTTTGATAGAAATTTGGGAAAGTGCAGTATTGAGTACACATGATTTTCTTAAAGAGGAAGATTGTCTATACTATAAGGAACAGCTTCCGGTATATTTTCAGTATGTCACTCTATTCGGATTTGAACAGGAGGGAATCTTAATCGGATTTATGGGAATTGCAGAAGGAAATCTTGAAATGTTATTCATTGACAATAATTATCGAGGTATAGGAATTGGGAAAAAACATTGGTCACTTATGCCATAAATCATTTGCAGGTAACGAAAGTCGATGTGAACGAGCAGAATATTCAAGCTGTCGGTTTTTATAAATATATAGGCTTTAACGTATACAAAAGGTCTGATTTGGACGGAGAAGGTAAAGAATATCCTATTTTACACATGCGGTTATAGTTTTCCTTAAAATCACATAAACAAAAAATCCTTGGAAATCTAATGATTACCAAGGATTTCTTGTGACCCGGGTGGGACTCAAACCCACGACCTTCAGAACCGGAATCTGACGCTCTATTCAACTAAGCTACCGAGCCAAAGACTGCGCAAAAGTACATATAATATCTTAGTTTAGCAAATACAGGAGAGAAATATTTTATTTTTGATATTTTGCATATAAGTATTCTGCTTATTCTGCCATTTTGCAAATAAAAGCGATCACATTCTTGTTATTTTGCCATTAATCATTATCTTTGCCGCACATATTTTACAAACACAAAGTACAACAAGTATATGAGCTATCTTATTAAACCCGCAGGGTATAAAGCCTTACTTAACTTATCCCAGACTGAAATGGGAATCAAGAAGATCAAGGACTTTTTCCAGCAAAACCTCTCATCCGAGCTACGCCTAAGACGCGTAACCGCACCGTTATTCGTACTTAAGGGCATGGGTATCAATGATGATCTCAACGGGACCGAGCGAGCCGTTACTTTTCCAATCAAGGATTTAAACGACTCTAAAGCAGAGATCGTACACTCACTCGCCAAATGGAAACGACTGACACTCGCCGATTATCACATTGAAGAAGGTTACGGTATTTACACCGACATGAACGCCATCCGCTCAGACGAGGAGCTAGGCAATTTACACTCTTTATACGTGGACCAATGGGACTGGGAACGTGTAATGAGCGAAAGCGAACGTAATATCGATTTCCTCAAGGAAATCGTCCGTCGCATATATGCCGCTATGGTCCGTACCGAATATTTAGTTTACGAGATGTTTCCTCAAATCCGCCCGACGCTCCCCCAACAGATTCATTTCATCCATTCCGAGGATTTGTTACAAAAATATCCTACCTTTACACCGAAAGAGCGGGAAGACGCTATTACCAAGGAATACGGGGCCGTATTCATTATCGGTATCGGATGCTCGCTAAGCAATGGAGAGAAGCATGACGGACGTGCTCCGGACTACGATGATTGGTCTACGATCGCCGAGAACGGACAAACCGGATTGAACGGGGATTTATTGGTTTGGGATGATGTACTAAACCGTTCTATGGAACTATCCTCTATGGGTATCCGCGTCAACAAGGAAGCCTTGCTACGCCAGTTGGATATTTGCAAAGCCGGGGAGAAAAAGGAACTATATTTCCACAAACGCCTCTTGAGCGGTGAACTTCCGCAAAGTATCGGCGGTGGTATCGGACAAAGCCGGTTGTGTATGTTCTATCTTCGTAAGGCCCATATCGGAGAGATACAGGCAAGTATCTGGCCGGAGGAGATGCGCAAGGAAGCACGTGCGGCTGGAATGATGCTTATTTAGTTAACAGCCAACTATTATATTATGGATGTAAAGATTGAAGAAAGCTGGAAAAAACGGTTAGCCGACGAGTTTGAAAAAGATTATTTCAAGCAATTGACCGATTTCGTTAAACAAGAATACCGCCAAGGTACTGTTTATCCTCCCGGTCCTTATATGTTCAACGCTTTTGAGCACTGCCCGTTCGATAAAGTGAAGGTCGTTATCCTCGGCCAAGATCCTTATCACGAGCCGGGACAGGCGCACGGACTTTGTTTCTCCGTGCAGGATGGGGTACCTTTCCCCCCTTCCCTCATCAATATATTCAAAGAAATACAAGATGATCTAGGGCATCCGGTTCCAAGAACGGGCAATTTGATTCGTTGGGCAGATCAAGGCGTATTATTGCTAAATGCCACTCTCACAGTACGAGCGCATCAAGCCGGTTCCCATCAAAATAGAGGTTGGGAGACCTTTACCGATGCTGTTATTCATCGTCTGGCGGCTGAAAGAAGCCATATCGTTTACATATTATGGGGTTCCTACGCACAAAAGAAAGGTGCTTTCATCGATCCATCCCGTAATCTGGTTCTTAAATCAGCCCATCCGTCCCCTCTTTCCGCTTACCGGGGATTCTTCGGAAACAAGCATTTCAGCAAAGCCAATGATTATTTAATCGCAACTGGGCAAACTCCCATCGAATGGTAAGATCATTGAGAATTGAAAATTAGCTATACAATCCAATAATTTTCAATTCTCAATTTTCGGTTCTTAATACCACTGCTGTCCATCCCTATAATTACTTCTCTTATCATACTTCAAATCTTTCAATAAAGCAGAGCTTACAGCGATACTGAATGTATAGGATTTATAAGGACCGACCGGAACGAAACTAGCCGTCATTTGCCAGCAGTGCAAGTTACGAGTTACGTTACAAGTCATATAAGAGATCTTCTTAGCGTCAAAATCATAAGTAGCGTTAAAGTTAAAACGCCAGTTCTTTGTCGGCTGGATATTTCCGTTAAAGCTCAAAGAGTGAGTCAAGGCGTAATCATACTCCAGTTTAGAACGATTAAAATCACCATACCGCAAACTCAAACCATAACTAAACGAGAGGCTCCAAGGAATCTTGGAAATTAAATAGCCATCGGCATCTGTCTCACCGGTCTCTTTCTTTTTTTGCCCAACAGACGGCCACCACTTTCCTTATTCTCGCCCTCTCCTTCTCCATCCGGGTTCAAGCCATCCGGATCTGCATTCGGATCCGTGGAAGCCGATTGATTCCCGGATTTATCCGATGAGCTATCACCTCCTCCAAACAACTTCTTGAACGTATCATTATTAAATGTATAAGAAAAACTGGTGCTAGTCCCTCTCAAACGGCCAATACCCTTGCCTGCTTTCCAACGGGGAATATCGACACGATGCCCATTCTCATCGTACGTATAGGTATCGAACTGACCATTCAAGTTCAACGTATAACTCTTGGATAATTTCAAACGTAAACCGACACTCAAGTCACTCCACTTAAATGAATCCGCCGCCATATTATAACTCATGCCTAACGACAGCTTATCGATCAGACTAATTTTCTTGAATCCGGTAGAGTCCTTATCCGAACGCACCTTCATCTCGATATTGTTATTTACGTCAAAACTGATATTTCCTTGTTTTCCCGTTCCCGGAACGCCATACATATTATGAGCGAACGGAGAATACGTATATTCACGATCCTCACCATTCGCGTCTTGATATACATAAGTCTCATAAAAACCAAAACGAGAAGAAGCGAAGTCCGGCTGGGCGCTTACCGTAATAGACGGCTCGAAACGGTGACGGATCATCTCAACCTTATTACCCAAGAATGGCAACGGTTTATAAAAACCATACAAGGTAGTAGACGCAGAGATAGAAGCGTTAAAATCGTAAATACGATAAAAACCATACGTAGTGTCGCGGGCTACCAAAGCCTGTTTCTGCGTATCATATTCCTGTTCGATCTTGCTGGTGTACCAACGTTCCTTATAATTGAAAGAGGGAGAAATATTCAAGTACTTGAGCACGGAGAATGTAGCGCTTACCGGAATCGAGTGCTGCATAGCATTCTGCCAATCTTTGATCAAATTCGATTTGAATAATAAGTTTTCTTTTGTCGTTATACTATTACTAAACGTACCGGAATAACTCATGGAGATCTTCTCGTACCAACGCTCCTTCCCGACCGGATGTTTCCGCTTGAAAGGGAAGATACGACTCATCGTAACCGTCATGCTAGGCAAGGTCACGGCGATAGAAGAATCCCGGGTCGTCTGGTTTATACTCATCGTACCAGAGATCGTGAACGGGTTATTCGGGAAACGTTTCGTTACGTTGATGGATGAACTCTTCGTATTCTGGTTCACATCGGCATACCCATTCGCATTCGGGTATAAACTGTTCTGATTATTGCGGTCATACGAAGAGGTCGAGAAGTTTACGCTCGCCGAGAAAGACAGATAAGGATTCGCCTTAGGGTCTTGCGTATGCGTCCAGTTTACCTTGAAGTCCTTAGACAAATTATAGTCGGGTAATCCCTTATCTCCCAATTTCGTCACCAAATAAGAAGCATTAAAACTGCCCGAGAATTTATAACGTTTGCGGTAAGCCGACTTGGCCGACAATCCCCAAGATCCCTTGGTATAAATCTCTCCCAACAAAGCCAAGTCCATATAATCGCTCAAGGCGAAATAATATCCACCGTCACGCAAGAAGAAACCTCTGGTAGACTCGTCTCCGAAAGTCGGCATAATAATACCGGATGAATATGTACTCGAGAACGGGAAGAAACAGAAAGGTAACCCGATCGGATACAACGGCACGTCCTCCAAAACTAGATAGACCGGACCCGTTACGATATTCTTTTTCGGGCGCACCTTCGCTTTTGTCATCTGAATGTAAAAGTGAGGATGCTCATGCTCGTCGCAGGTCGTATACTTACCACCCACCATGTTCAAGATATCCCCTTCCATCTTTTTCGTTCGCCCGGCGGTAACATACCCTTCGCCCTGCTGGGTAATCACGTCCGTGATATATCCTTTCTTGGTACCAAAATTATACCGCATCGTCTTCGACTCATACTGCTGATCGCCCTCCTTAAACAACGGATAGCCAAACTCCTGCCCGATAGAGTCGAGTCCAAACTTAGCGAACACGATGCTACTATCCATATTCATCTCGATCAATTCGGATTGCAGCTCGATATTCTGGTATTTGACATCGCCTTCCCCGTAAAGATATGCCCAGTTGCCAGCCGTCATCACGATAGAATCGGTCGCTTGATAACTGACCGGAGCATCTAGCCCGGTCTGCTTTTCTGGAATCGAATCTCCCGCTAACGTTGTACTATCCGTAGGAGCCACCAAGAGAGAATCAGTCTGCGCCAAGCTATCGGCAGGAGCGACAATCTCCTGCGCTTGCACGCCCAAGCCTCCCAAGAGGAAAACGAATAGAATGATTAGGACTCTATATATCAAAAACATTACTTCGTTCTTTGCAGTGTGTTACAGCGTGCAAATGTATAATAAATAAACGAGCCCTTATGCTTTTATTCCCCTAAAAAAGAGTTTACACCAGTGTTCAAACTGCTCAACTGTCTCATTTCCATACTTGGATAAGCTCTGTTTTATCTTATCAGCCGGTTTCTCTTTCGTCAATTTAGTCTTGCTAAAGAATTTATCAGCGAAACAGATCAATTGTTCTTCCAATGACACGGGACGCATATCCCGATGTGGAACAGGCAGGTTCCGTTCCTCGATCATGGCAAGAGAAAGTCCTGTTCCCGTATGCCTCTCGCAAACTAAGGCGTGGCGAGGATACCCCTCTTTCCGCATTAAATCGGCTCCCAGATAGCCATGGCAGATATAATCGGCCTCCCCATGGCAATCGATATCCGGTGCGTTACACAAAAAGATCCCTATGTCATGCAACATCGCCGCTTCCTCAATAAAAGTCAGATCCAGATTCATCTCCGGATGCAAACGGGCCAATGCCAATGCCTTATCCGCCACGCTGCGGCTATGAGTCACCAAAATCCGGTAGGCATCCGAACTTTCCGGATAATATTTCTTTATTATATCAAGAGGTTTCATCCTATTTATTTTTTTGCGAGACAAAAATAAACAATCTCTCTCACATATACTACTTCTCATCACTGATACCCCTGAAACCAATTGCCCAGTTTCAAATCTTTTATATCCGCACCTGTTTCCCGTTCGCCTCTCAAATACTCAGAGAAGTAATCGACCATCCGCCAGTAATAATACTCATTATAGTCATCAAAATGATGACGTTTTCCCCGGTACGATCAACATATCAAAGCGTTTGCCAGCCTTGATCAACTCGTCCACGACAACAATGGTATTCGCCGGATGCACATTATTATCGATATCGCCATGGATCAATAACAGACGGCCTTTCAAATTCCTCGCCAATTCCTGATTGGTCGGGATGCGAATATCGAACGAGATATTTCCCATATCATCCGTGATCTCCTTTACCCCATGATGTTTCTCTCCCCACCACCGGTTATAAATGTTATTGTCATGATTGCCGGCACAAGATACCGCTACCTTAAAGAAATCCGGATAAAGCAGCATAGCCGCTGTAGACATGAAACCGCCACCGGAGTGTCCGTGTATGCCGACCCGGTTGATATCCATGAATTTATATCGAGCGCACAACTGCTCGATAGCTACTTTATGATCCGCCATCGGATAATCACGCAAATTTCCATATCCATAATTATGATACCACTTGGAGCGACTGGGATGCCCTCCCCTATGTCCCATGCACACCACGACAAATCCGGCTTGCGCCAAACGATCCGTACGAGGATTCATCGGGATGTAGCGAAAGAAAGTTCCCTCCTGTTGCGGTCCGGGGTATACATAGTTAATGACCGGATATACTTTCGTGGAATCAAAATCAAAAGGCTTATACATGACACCATACAAATCGGTCACCCCCCGTCGGCCGCCTTTACCGAAAAAGGCTCAGGGAATTTATAACCTGCCATGAATAATTGGGAGAAGTCACTCTCCTCCAAGGTCATCAATCGGTTACCTTGGTTATCATACAATGCCGTAGCCGGGATCGTATTGACACGAGAATAGTTATCCACGATATATCGCATGGATTTATCCATAGAGACCAGGTGGAAATAATCGCCCGGAGTAATCAGCTTTAAGCCCGAACCATCCAGATTCACCCGATACAAATGCTCGTAATAAGGAGTCGTATCTCCCTTTTCCCGGGCATTCGCCTTGAAGTAAACGACTCGATTCTTACTGTCCACGTCTACGATGGCGTCCACATGCCAAGGTCCTTTGGTGATACGGTTTTTCAAATTTCCTTGCGCGTCATATAGATACAGATGCGCCCAACCATCCCGTTCGCTCCAATGGATCAATTCCTTACCATTATCGGTCATCGCTAGCGGGCGGGTTTCCATAGAGGTATTTAGACGTTCCTCAATGATCGCTTTTACCGAATCCTCCCCGATCGTATACGAACAGATATCCACCCGTTTCATATCCCGGCTGACACGGGTCAAATAGGAAGGTCTGGTTATCTCCCAACCAGATCGAGTTCCGAGTGAGTCCCCTACGCTCCTTATCCGGTTTGGAGGCTAGATTGATTGTTTGATCTTTAAAACAATCCACCCGGATTTCTTTCCGCTTTCCGGCATTTTCCAAATCAAAGAGATATAAATGAACGATTGGAGAACCCGCCTCTCCCGGCATCTGATATTTATAGGTCTCAAGTGTAGGACGAGGTTTGGCGATCGAGTTAATCACCCATAAATCTTGCACCGCACGTTGATCCGACAAGGTCGCGACGAAATAACGACCATCGGGAGACCAGTTCCCCATTACATATTTCCGCTTATGGTCACATAAAGTATCGGTATTCAAGAAGGTCCGGGGCATACCAAAGCCAAAATCTTTTTCGCCATCCGTAGTCAAGGCGATCTCAGATATCGTCTTATCCTCCGGGTCCTTCACGGCCTTCTCATAATCCTCATAACTCATGACATACAGGTTCAAATCTTTCGCGAAGACAACCCGCTTTTTATCCGGCGATATATTCGCCCAACGGATTTTAGCAGGAATCTCGTCTTTCGTAATCCGAGTCAACCGGGAGGACGGATAATCATACGAGAAAAAATAGTTCCCGTTCGTACCCTTTATCGAGAAAGTAAACGTGCGATCATCTTCCTTTAAGCGTAAATCTTCGATAGGAAGTTGTTGTCCGGTAAAAGGCTCTCTCACGATCTCGCTTATCTGTGCCGCCAACTCATCCCGATCGAATAATAATCGTTTATTTCTCGAATCGGGGTCCACCAGATACCAGTTTGTCCCCTCACTCGTCTTATACTCATACCAGAATTTGTCACTATTATTAAAATAATTGGGGGTAAGGGTATAAGAGAAAAGTAACTGTTCCGCATTCGACGGAGCAAAACGGCGTGCTTGCGTATATTCCGGTAGGACATCTTGCGCATAGGTAAAAGGCACCCATGATAAACTCAAAAAGGCTACCGCATAAAAAAGTGTTTTTACATTCATAGATTCTTAGTATTGTCTGTTATTCGCCTCAAAAGTATAAACTTTCCGCAAGATACCAAGCAGATAGCGATCATTAGTTATGTGTAAGATACTTCTTCTACAAGCTACTAGAAAGATAAATAACAACTTTATTAGTAACAACTTTATTACAAACCTAATATTGATTATCTTTGCGATAGAATAATCGTTGAAAAATCATGGAGAATAAGCCTTTTATATTCGGAGTCGCAACATCGGGCGATAATTTTACCGATCGCGAGAAAGAGACAGAGCGTCTATTGTTGAACTTTCAGCATGGTGTAAATACGGTACTGATTTCACCTCGTCGTTGGGGCAAGACTTCTTTAGTGCAGAAAGCATGTCACTTGGCGCAATCCGACAAATTGAAAGTCGTGTATCTTGATATATTCTCATGCCGTAGCGACAGGGATTTTTATGATGCGTTCGCTGCAGCCATTCTCAAACAAACTTCCTCAAAGTTAGATGAATGGCTGGAGAATACCAAGCTATTCCTCTCACGTATCAGCCCTAAAATATCCATAGGCACCGATCCCATGACAGATTTTTCCATATCACTTGAGATGAATCCTCAAAGTAATGATGTTGATGAGATATTACAACTTCCCGAAAAAATAGCGCAAAAGAAGGGATATAATATTGTCGTATGTATCGATGAATTTCAACAGATTGCCGAATTTAAGGATTCGAAGACATTCCAAAAGCGATTACGTTCCGTGTGGCAATTACAAAAGTCGGTGTCTTATTGCTTGTTCGGTAGCAAGAAGCATTTGATGAATGAACTATTTGAAAAAAAGAGTCTTCCCTTTTATAAATTCGGCGATGCTATTTTATCTGCCAAAAATCGGGACTTGTGATTGGATCAATTATATGTGGTCGTTTTTTGAGGCTACAGGTAAGCAGATTTCAAAAAAAGAACTGGCTGAAAAGATATGCCAAAGGGTAGACAATCATTCATCCTATGTGCAGCAATTAGCATGGTTGGTATGGATTCATACAGATAAGGTCGCTACGGAGCAGAACTTTGAGGAGGCATATCAGGATATCATCGATCAAAACACTCCGCTATTCGAGAAACAGACCGAAAGTCTGACGACTTATCAAATGAATTTTTTACGCGCCATCCTAGATGGAAGTACATAGCGAGTTTACCACGCAAGAGATTCTACAGAAATATAAACTTGGCTCATCGGCAAATGTCAGTATCGTAAAGAGGGCATTAGTTAAAAAAAGAGTTGATTGAAATAGAGAAACGCAAGGTCATCATTCCAGATCCGGTGATGAAAGTGTGGCTAAAAAAGGAATTGGGGAGGCGTTTAAGACAACGCTCCCTAGCCTTCTGATACGAAAAAGGCTAGAGAGCATCTTCTATTTATCCATCGGTTCTATTAACTGCCAACTTGAACGAGCGTCACGATCGGACGATCTTGCGCATCTTCAAATATGGTGGATTTTCCGGTTTCCATATCCCACCTCGATTCTTAACCGAGCCATATCCGAATTGCGGATCGCTCCCAAGATGAACTTACTGCCTTGCGGTACGTTATAAGTATCCCAATCTCTATACATCGCGCAACCAGAAAAATCAAAGTCAATCGGGGTTACGCTTTTTTCTTCTGCTATAAAATCGTATTTGTAAATACTCTTATTCATGATTCGATAAATACAATTATTAGATATACCAACCACATTCTCCATCTCTCCGGGCTGGAAGCCAACTTCTCTGATCGTATTATCTTTTGAATTATATACAAGCATATTATTTGTATCATCCGTGGCTAGAAGAACATGGATAAAGCCGTTTTCCAATGTGTAAATTCTGGATCTATCCCAAGCGTAATTCGTTTGTGTTTTCCTTTGAGGTAGCTTGATCTAAATCATAGGATACCTCCACCCCCGATTTCAGAGGGAAAACTTTATACTGCTTATTTCCCCAATAATTATCTTTATCCGAGCATGAACAGCAATACATCTTTCCATTATATCCCACAAAATAATCGAATACACCATCACTTTTCGGAAACTCATACAGACCTCCATCCGCTTTGTACAGAATATATTTCTCTCCAAGATCATCCAACCTCACATAAGTCATACAATTCCCTGCGGCATCTACCTCAAATGGATGTTTACTCCAGTCTCCAATAGGGAACTGGTCTAAGTTTACTTTTTGCATGGTTATATTATCAGAGTTTTCTAAGGCAAATTTATAGATACCCTTCTGACTTAGACCCGAAGAAGAATATCCGTTCGCTAAACAATAGGCATTATTCAAATTGTCTGTTCTTGGATTTACATCTATTCCTTCTTTGATTTGATAGCTGAAATCAGTATCACTAAAACCTTGATACTTATTGCCATCAATCACATACATCCGACCACTTTTCTTATTGATCAAATAACTATTCTCATCAGATGAACCCCAATCCTGTCCGGATCGATAATACCAAATCCGTGGACAAAGTATATACTCATCATTAAGTGGCCATATGCTTTTCGGTACCAAACGAACCTCTTCATTCGTACCATCCACCATACTACGCACTGCCGTCATATTCCCATCCTTATCGATCTTGAATAAACTTAAATCATCTGCTGATGATTTTGTAAGTGCTTCGTTACCGCAAAGCACTAACATTTGAGCATCCGCTATATCCATCCTGACAGATGATAAACTAAAATTATTATAAGAGTTATCATCTTTATCGCAAGCGATCAACGAGGCCAACAATAAAACAGAAGAAATTATTCTTTTCATGCCACATTCCTTATATTTAATCAGTTAATACTTTTATTGTTCTCTTTTTATCTTTATCTACAAACAATAGGTAATAAATACCTCCGGAGGTATTTCTCATTTGTATTTGATCTTCTCCATATATCATTTCCTTGCTCGTATATAAATGACCTAATGTATCATATACATATACCTTGCAACCGATAGGTGCTCCTTCTATCCCGAATAGAATTACCCTCTTTCAAATAATAAGCCTTCAAATTATTTGTTTCTATCTCGGCAATATCTGTTAAGTTAGAATAAACTTTAATCGTTTTCAATACGGAATTAGCCAAATTATAATTCTCATTTCCGGGTTGAGAAGCTTTGACCGTTACATTTCCGATTAACGTATCTGAAACAAGCCACCAATCCTTATCGATCTTCTCTATCTTAGCCAACAGCTCATCGTCCACAGAATATTGCACGGGCAATCCGGAAGAAGCTGTCGCTTCCAAACGAATCTTCTCCAGTGTGCCCATGGTTGTCAGTTTCTGTTCCCAAAGGATTTTCTGGTTCGCTTTCTCAATAGTCAATTTCACTTCTTTCATTCCGAAATAAGAACCATCTTCTATGGAAATAAGCACCTTATATACACCTGCGTTTGTGGGCGGTGTTGTCGAAGATTGAGTCGAGCCTTCTTTCTGATAAGTAACAACTTCCTTGTTTTTATCCACACAGTATCATTAATCTGGAAATCCACGGATTGAGGCTTCCCATCGTACATGCAAACCTTTATCTTCGCGATAATATCGACCGTAGCATCTTGTTTTGATATTTTCAGATTCGAGAATACCATAATGACAATATTAGAACTTTCACGCCGTGGAGTCTTCTACCGCAAATAGAACCCGAAAGACCTTGTTCTTTTTGATGATATTTCTTTAGAAAAGCGAATGTCTTGTGTAGCATAATTCGTATTGGAATAAGACATGATCGTATCTCGCTTATCCGACTCAAATAGGCTAATATGATATGCATCTTTTTCCTTTTTGATCCATGGTTTTAAAGCGGCGGCGATATCGAAGATAAGTTTATCTTGTTAAGAGGCTGTTTTATCAAAAAACAGGGTTGTTATATAATTGAATTGTTTTTGAGAATTATAACGATCTCCTGCGCCAATACAAAGAATATTGTCCTCCTTACCCATTCTCACCGCTTCCAAGCTTCGGAACATTCATGAACAAAGTTTTCATCAAACTTGTTCTCGTATAGTAATACTCTATGTGAAGTATTCGCTTGCGCACCGATGTCAAATCGCTACTCCCGACTGGACCAGCAGGGGATAACGGAATAGTCTTCCGGAAGCAGAGATATTCGAATTCCTGTTGCCCATATCGATAGCCGGAAGGGAAGCCGCCAGCCGCGCAGAGACGGAAATCTCTTTAATTCTTCAATTGATTTTTCACTGGAGGCGTTCCCTATAAAAGATGTAGATTTTTACATTTAGTTCTCCGTTGCCAAGAAATTACCATCTCCTTTAACATAACTATCTGTGAATGCCCGGAATAAGCACTTCCGTCAAATGTTCAACACAATACAATTCGTTAAATTTCCACTTATTTTTCATTCCCAGAAAAGATTTGTTATTACGATTGTACAGTTGACATAAGAACTGAAAATCCCCCATAAGTAGGTCCATAATTGTTATAGATATTACAATTATAATAATATCCACCGTCACCATTCTGATGTTTGGTATTCTGTCTTTAATGTTAATTTTATAAGTTCCGTTATTATGACTATGCGTTTTTCAGTTCCTCATTTTCCCAATTTTTTGTTGTTTCTTCATAAATTATATGAATGATGCAGTTATAAAGATTACTATAAATAGTACCTCCACCATCATAATCTGCATAATTATTTTCTATAATGCAATCATAGTGAGCTATTAAAGTCTACTTTAAAATATAAGCTATCAAATACTGTGGATTCTCTGTATTGTGTGACGAATGTTCCTGGTGAGCTGTTTCTTGAGGACAATGGTACAGACTGGTCGTAATGGTGTCTCTTCTCCCCAAACGTTCATACATTTGAAACACCTATTCCTTCACCAAGCTCTGATGTTGCAGTGAAAGCTACTGAGACACAGGAGATGTATCTAAATGTTTTCTGTCTGTAATCATCAAGACATATAAACAATAACTCTTTACGACTGCAAGCATGGTTAACTAT